>Ga0116169_1000340_pt1 | contig 49771 bp, 48 predicted proteins | sample AD_UKC130_MetaG_FD_89796 | JGI IMG/M metagenome (GOLD analysis project Ga0116169, IMG submission 89796) | Active sludge microbial communities of municipal wastewater-treating anaerobic digesters from Canada - AD_UKC130_MetaG | ecosystem: Engineered > Bioreactor > Anaerobic > Digestate | place...
ACAGGACTGTATCCACCATGTGCTCAAGCACCCTAGGCCCCGCTATGGCTCCTTCCTTGGTGACATGGCCAACTATGAAGACAGGAGTCCCTGTATTTTTTGCAAACCTCAAAAGCTGGGCGGCACACTCCCTGACCTGGACCACACTGCCCGGGGCTGACGGTATTTCAGGCTTATATACGGTCTGTATGGAGTCGATGATGAGCAGTACAGGCTTCAAGCTCCTGGCATACTCCTCGATGGCCTGCATGTCAGCCTCTGCAACGACCAGGAAGGATTCATCCAGCGCTTTGAGCCTTTCCGCTCTCAGACGCACCTGCTGGGCGCTTTCCTCCGCCGTGACATACAGCACCGTACCCCTGGTGCTCCCGATATGATGGGCAAGCTGTGTAAGCAGGGTGCTTTTCCCTATGCCCGGATCTCCTCCCACCAGGACCAATGAACCCGGTACGATACCGCCGCCCAGTACCCGGTCAAGCTCGCTCGAGCCGCTTTTGAACCTGGGCGTGTCCCTGAAATCGACCTTGTTTATGGATACCGGTTTCTGGCCCATGCCCATTTCCGCGCCAATGCCCCTGGCAGGCGCCTCGCTCCTGACCGTCTCCTCGACTATAGTGTTCCACTCCCCGCAGCTCGCGCAATACCCTGACCATTTGTATGTAACTGTGCCGCAGGACTGGCAGACCCAGACCGTGTTTTTCTTCTTAGCCATGCTATGCTCCTCGATCCTATCCTGGTGTATACCTTACAATTCTACAAAATTATCCGAATACCTTTAATGAATGCAAGAAAGTAAAAAGCGGATATAAATCCGCTCTTTATCTGTAATATTGTGTTTTAAATCAAATATATTATTTGAACACCAGCTTGCCGTTCTTCACGTCGACCTTTACCTTGTCTCCGACCTTTATCCTGCCTGCCAGGAGCTCTTCGGACAGGCTGTCCTCGATGGCCCGCTGGACCACCCTTCTCAGCGGCCTTGCACCGTATGCAGGGTCAAAGCCTTCCTTTGCCATATGCTCCTTGGCAGCGTCGGTCACCTCAAGGTAGATCTGCTTCTGGGCCAGCCGCTTGGCCACGTTTTCCACCATAAGGTCCACTATCTGCTTTAAGTGTTTGTCCTCCAGCGGATGGAACACTATGGTTTCGTCGATCCTGTTCAAAAACTCCGGCCTGAAGGTTTTCTTGAGCTCTTCCATGATGTTGCTCTTCATCTTTTCATATTCGCTGGCCGCCATATTGTCCGAGGTGCCAAAGCCGACGGACTGCTGCTTCTTTATCGTATGGGCGCCTACGTTTGAGGTCATGACCACGACCGTGTTCCTGCAGTCAACGGTACGCCCCTTGGAATCGGTCACTCTGCCGTCCTCCAGTATTTGAAGCAGGATGTTGAACACATCCGGATGGGCTTTTTCTATCTCATCGAACAGGATGACTGAATACGGCTTCCTGCGCACCTTCTCCGTAAGCTGCCCGCCTTCGTCATAGCCCACATATCCGGGCGGCGATCCGACCAGCCGCGACACCGTATGGCGCTCCATATATTCCGACATATCGAAGCGTATCATAGCTTCCTCGTCGCCAAAGAGGGCTTCGGCCAGGGCCTTGCACAGCTCGGTCTTGCCAACGCCGGTCGGGCCGAGGAATATGAAGGAGCCAACGGGGCGTCCGGGGTCCTTGAGCCCTGCCCTTGCGCGCCGGATGGCCCTGGATACGGCCTTGACCGCTTCATCCTGCCCGATGACCCGCTTGTGGAGTATCTCCTCCATATTGAGCAGGCGGTCTGCCTCCTCCTCGGTAAGCTTGTTGACCGGGATACCGGTCCAACTGGACACGATATGGGCAATATCCTCTTCATCCACGGTTTCGGTAGACACTGTGGACTTGTTGGCCCATTTTGTTTTCATCTCCTCAAGCTGTTGCTTGAGCTTTTGCTCTTCATCCCTTATTTCAGCCGCTTTTTCATAGTTCTGGTTCATTACGGCTTCTTCTTTTTCCTTAAGCAGGTCCTCAAGCTTGTTCTCCAGCTGCTTGACGTCCGGAGGAGCCGTAAAGGCAGCCAGCCTTACCCTTGAGGCGGCTTCGTCGATAAGGTCGATCGCCTTGTCAGGCAGATAGCGGTCGGTTATATAGCGGTCAGACAGGTCTACGGCTGCTTTCAGGGCCTGGTCCGTGATCCTTACCTTGTGATGGGCTTCGTACTTATCCCTCAGGCCGTGAAGGATCTGGAGAGTCTCCTCCTTGGTAGGCTCGCCCACCATGACGGGCTGGAAACGGCGCTCCAGCGCGGGGTCCTTCTCTACATGCTTTCTGTACTCATCCAGTGTGGTCGCGCCGATAGCCTGGATCTCGCCCCTGGCCAGGGCAGGCTTTAATATGTTCGACGCATCTATGGCGCCTTCGGCTGCGCCCGCGCCGATAATCGTATGCATCTCATCGATAAACAGTATTATATTGCCGGCCTTCCTTATCTCGTTCATCACGTTCTTCAGACGTTCCTCAAACTCGCCCCTGTATTTGGCGCCTGCCACCATGCCGGACAGGTCAAGGGTGACAATGCGTCTGTCCTTCAAAAGCTCCGGCACATTCCCCTCCTGGATCTGTTGGGCCAAGCCTTCCGCGATGGCGGTCTTGCCAACACCGGCCTCGCCTATGAGCACAGGGTTGTTTTTGGTCCTCCGGCTGAGTATCTGGATGACCCGCTCGATCTCCTTTTCCCTGCCGATGACAGGATCCAGCTTGCCTTCAGCCGCCATTTGGGTCAGATCCCGCCCATACTGGTCAAGCACAGGGGTGTCGGTCCTCCGTTTTGCGGAAGACTGGTGGGCATCCATGCCCTCTTCCTTGAGCATCCTTATTATCTGCTCCCGCACATTTTGCAGGTCAACGCCGAAATCCATGAGTATCCTTGCGGCAACACCTTCCCCCTCCCTTATGAGGGCAAGGAGCAGGTGCTCGGTGCCGACATAGTTGTGGCCAAGGTTCCTGGCTTCGTATATGCTAAGCTCCATGATGCGCTTTGTCCGCGGTGTATAGCCAAAGCCCTCCGTGAAATTGTAATTGCCTCTGCCAGTGAGGGCCTCGATCCGATCCCTTACCGCATCTATATCTATCCCAAGACCCCTGAGCGCTCGGGCGGCAGCGCCGTCACTCTCCCTCAGAAGGCCGAGCAGCAGGTGTTCCGTACCGACATAGTTATGACCTAGATTTCTGGCTTCCTCCTGGGCATATATAAAGGCCCGCTGCGCTCTCTCAGTAAATTTTCCGAAAAAAGCCATGTTCTAAGACCTCCTCATAGTAAAGCAAATAATATTACGACCCGGGCCTTGCTCAAGCTTGCAGCATCTCGTTCAGCCTGCTCCTTATCGTCTCGGCCCTGTAAGCATTAAGGTCAGCATCATCCAGCTCTCTGCCGGCGCGCTTGCCTAGGACTCCCGACTGGCCCAGGATCATAAGCTCATTCACATTTTCCGCAGTCAGACCGGGAATGATCGACAGGCCGACACCCAGCCTCAGCTGGGATATAAGGGCCATGAATTCCTTAATATCCATGACCCGGGCATGGGTCAGGGTGCCCAGGGCGCGCCAGAGCACATCCTCAAACTGCTTTCCGCTCACCTTCAGCATAGCCTGCTGGGCCATGCGCTCCTTTTCGAATATCCGCTGGCAGGCTACCGTCAGGTTGTTTATGATATCCTGCTCCGACGGGCCTAAGGTGATCTGATTGGATATCTGATATATATTGCCCAGGGCTTCGCTGCCTTCTCCGTACAAGCCCCTTGCGGTAAGCCCGATCTTGGAGATCGTCTGCAGCACCGCCCCTATCTGCTTGGAGACCGTAAGGGCCGGCAGATGCATCATGACTGATGCCCTGAGCCCTGTGCCTACATTGGTGGGGCAGGCTGTCAGATACCCGAGTCTGTCGTCAAATGAGTATTCCACTTCCGCTTCTATCGTATCATCCACCCGGTCGAGCATCTCCCACGCCTTGTCCAGCTGGAATCCCGGAAGGATGCACTGCATCCTTATATGGTCCTCTTCATTCACCATTATCGTGACCCTCTGCCGGTCATCCATGATTAAAGCCGCCACATCCGAATGCTGCATAAGGTCTATGCTGGCCAGGTGCTTTTCCACCAGCACCTGGCGGTCGACCTCCGGCAGATCCTTTATGAGCGTCACGCTGTATCTTCTGCCTGAAAAAGGGGTGCTGACCGAGAAGCACCTTTTGACAGTGTCAAGTATCTCCCTGGCATCGCTGTCCTTCATCATTGTAGGGAAGGGGTAGCCTGCTATATTCCTTGCAAGCCTGATCCTGCTGCTAAGGACCACATCCCTGTCAGGACCCTTTTCTTCGATCCAGCTCACTTTATATCCCTCCCCTGCTCCCTGTATGAAGCCTCCAGCGCCTTGAGCCTGTCTCTGATCTCGGCGGCCCTTTCAAAGGCTTCTGTCTCGACAGCGATTTTCAGCTCCTGCCGCAGCTCTTTTATCTGCTTTTTGAGCAGCAGGCTGCTGCCGCTGCGCTTGGGGACCTTGCCCGAATGCTCCGTCCGGCTCTGTATCTTGCGCAGGACCGGCAGGAGCTCATTGCTGAAATGCTGATAGCATTCTCTGCAGCCAAGCATGCCGCTTTGCTTGAACCTCGCATAATCCATGCCGCAAGCCGGGCATTTGACTGTCGCAGACCTTAAAAAGGCCTGGTGCCCGGCTCCCATATCCATAAAGCTGGCTATAAGGTCGTTCATGGAAAAGGGAGTTATGCTGGCAAACTCCTCATGGTTGCTTGCACACTGCTCACACAGGTGTATTTCCGATCTCATATTGTTTATGATTTTAGTCATATGAACAGTTGCCTGTCTCTGTCTGCATTCCTCGCAAAGCATCTTTATTCCTCCCGGGGCATTTATATTATTTATACCCTAACAAATATTCAGTTAAATCTACGGCATCACTTTTTCTCGTCCAGGGACAAAAGGGCAGCCAGGATCGATTTGAAGATGCTGGCCCTAATCCCGTCCTTGAGGGTCGAGGGGATAGCTATGGCCTTGTCGGAAATCGCTGAATTTATGATGTAGGCATCCCGTTTTGATATGAAGCCCTGCTCCACCATCCGCTGCAGGTGCTTGACTGCTTCCTGCTCGCTCAGCTCCTTGCCGATCCCCTCTTTAAGCAGGTAGAACAAATAGTCGTCCTTGTCAGTATCCAGCCGCACTATCCTTATATACCCGCCTCCGCCTCTGCGGCTTTCTATATAGTATCCATGATTCAAGGTGAATCTGGTGGCGAGGACATAGTTGATCTGGGACGGGGCACAGTCAAAGTAGGATGCCAGATCATTGCGCTGCAGCTCCAGTTCGCCTTCGCTTTCCTTCAGCAGGGTTTTTATGAACTCCTCGATTATATCGCTAAGCCGTGCCATTTGTTCACCTCTTAAGTACTTTATTGACTTTCTTTGACCTTAATTATATTATATCCAAATATTCATAGTTTGCAAACTTTTTTATTAGATTTTTATACAGCAGATTTCAATCGACGTCATCCCGGTCTTCGTCTGACACCAGCCGGTTTACAACGGCCCTGGCCGTTTCCCAGTCAAAGCCCCTGCGCATTATAGCCTGCCCTATTTTGCCCCTCTGCACTCTTGGTGGCAGGGCGGCGTATTTAGCGTGATACTTTCTGCCCAGTACAAGGGCCCTCTCGAACTCGCTTTGCTCATCAACGGCGTCAAGAGCCTTATCTATCGTCTCCTGCTTTATACCCTTGTTTTTCAGTTCACCGGCTATCCACCTCTTGCCTACCGGCTTGCCGGCCAGCCTGTCCTTGACCCACCTGTCGGCAAAGGCCTCATCATCCACAAAGCTGTAATCCGTGAGCTTTTCAAGTACCGCTTCCATGACCCGGCCATCGAAACCCTTTTTCTTCAGATAGTCCGTTAGCTCCTTGCTGCTCCTGGCCCGGTAGCCCAAAAACTTAAGTGACATATCGAAGGCCACCTTCACATCCGCCTCATATACCCACTGGCTCAAATCGGCCGGGTCCACCTCCTTGCCGGACTTGAGCCTGTATTTCACTATCACTTCTTCATGCAGGGTATGGACAGTACCGTCATCCAGGGTGAGCAGGTAGGTATTCCTCTTCCTCCTCACGGGCTTTATATTGATTATCGTACTCATAAAAGTCATCTGCTTTGACTGCTCCTTTATACTTATCAAATGCCTGGAAGTTTTTATCCCTCGCGCTTATATACAAAATATGAGTATATTACTATCGACACAAGCATTATTATACTACTTGCTAACGAAACCCATATCCCTGTTTCACCGTTGAAGACGAACAAGCACAATAAACCGGATGCCATTCCGGTTATAACAGCTATTTTCCCGCCCATTCTATGCGTTTTGTACCAAGTGTTCTCACTGGCTAACGTCCATGTCGTTCTGATGCCGACCAGGCCGTTTTGCTTAAGCTTCGGGAGTATATTCCCAATCACTATCCAGCTTAAGCTCAGTGCGATCGCCACGATTTTCCGATAATCAATATCGTTTATACTCCCGGCGCCCCTGTAAGCTAAATACAAGAACGAAACCGTCAGCACCGTAAAGGTCAAAGTCACCGCTAAGTTGATCCAAAATACAGCTTGTGAATTATGGGGACCTTTTTCTTTGTCTTTCATCAGATGCTTCTCCAATAACAGCCAGATGACCTGCATACCGATTGTTATTATAGGCATAGTCAACAGCTCGTATTTGCTGCCGAAGCGTGTGACATTACCGCCTGGTCCGTAATGGGCGGGAATCTTGTCCGGCAATACCGGCAATACCATCATTGTGATCATCATAGGCACAAATGCTATTATCCAGGTTACAAACCGCTTGGTTGACATTACAACCCCTCCCTTGAAAATTGTTTTATCCATAGGATCAAGTCTTCAAATACAGATGTGTTCAGCTCATAATAGATAAAGTTCTTGTTTTTTATTTCATAGATCAAATTGGCATGTTTTAAAATGCTTAGATGGTATGAAACCGTGGCATTGGTTAAATCAAATTTTGATGCGATATCACCGGCTGACATTCTGCCGTTTTTCAGCATTGTCAATATCTCTCGACGAACAGGGTCAGAAAGGGCTTTGAATGTTTCTTGAAATCCGATAGCGATCACCACCAATCTATTTAGATATTCGTCTAAATATAGAATACAACAAGGACATCCCGTTCATCAAGAGGTATTTTGAAAAATATCTAAATAGATGAAAAAGGAGTAACCTTGTTCTAAATGAAATCAGCCTGTCCATTTCTACTGAACAGGCTGTATGGATACTCACTATATCCTTGTCAGGTCCAGGGTGCGGGATTTTTTCAGCAGGTTTATCATGATCCAGGATATGAAGGCATCTACGCCATGATGGAGCACGGTCCCGACACCGGTCACGACAAGGAGGTAGTACGCGTCGAACTCCACAAAGGGCATGATGACCAGCACCTCAAGGATGCCATGCAGGGGAGCGGTGATCAATGCTACCAGCGGAAAAGGCATGCCCCTGCGCAAAAGCCAGGCCCCCGCCATGCCGACGAAAACATGCATGAAAGCCCTTGCCCCGACCAGAGGGCCGAGATTGAGGAAAAATCCCAAAGCAGAACCTAAGCCCACCATAGCAGCGGCCTGGGGCCCCAGGAGCATGGAAAGGAACATGGGCACATGAGAGCCCAGGGTCGCGGTGTAGGGTGGTATGACTACTTTAAAGAACACTGCAAAAGGTATCACTATGGCTAGGGCAGTTAACAATGCAGTGGCTGTAAGCTTTCTCATATTCATGGATCAAGGCCTCCTGTGCCGGATTGATTTTCACTATATTAGCACGGTGTATATACACCTGTCAATACAGGTGCCTGGCTTATTTTTGCATATAAAAAGAGGGAGTATGCAGCTCCCTCCGGCTTTTATCATAAATACTGCTTATTGCTTGTTGTCATCTTCCGTATCGGCCGTATCGATCTCCAGATCCAGGTCGATCTCCTCGTTGGCAAAGAGAGCCTCGAACTCCTCGGCCTCCAGCTTCTCCTTTTCAAGCAGGGCATTGGCGACCCTGTGCAGCCTGTCGATGTTGTCCCTCAGTATCTGCTCGGCCCTGTCATAGCATTCCTTGACGATACGCTTTACCTCAACATCTATCTTGGAGGCTATGTCTTCACTGAAGTTGCGGGTATGGCCGAAGTCCCTGCCCAGGAATACCTCATCCTGATCGCTGCCATAGGTGACCGGGCCTAGATCCTCGCTCATGCCGTACTCCATGACCATCCGCCTTGCCAGCTTAGTGGCCCGCTGCAGGTCGTTTGAAGCCCCGGTGCTTATATCCTCGAGCACCAGACCCTCTGCGACCCTGCCGCCCAGCAGCATCGTGATCTCATCCATCAGCTCTGAACGGGAGACATAGTATTTGTCGTCCTTGGGCAGGGTCAGGGTATAGCCGCCGGCCATGCCTCTCGGTACGATGGATACCTGGTGGACCGGGTCTGCGTTGGGCAGCATCTTTGCGACGACTGCGTGGCCTGATTCGTGGTAAGCCACCAGCTTCTTGTCCTTTTCAGTTATCATCTTGCTCTTCTTTTCAGGTCCGGCGATCACGCGATTGATGGCTTCCTCGATATCATCCATGTTGATTTCCTTGGCGTTTCTCCTGGCTGCCAGGATGGCTGCCTCGTTCATCATGTTTTCGATGTCAGCTCCCGTAAAGCCGGGCGTGCGCTTAGCCAGCACCTTTATGTCGACTTCCTTGGAAAGGGGCTTGCCCCTGGAATGGACCTTGATGATCTCCGCCCTGCCCTTGACGTCAGGGACACCTACGACGACCCTGCGGTCAAACCTTCCCGGGCGCAGCAGCGCAGGATCCAGGATGTCTGGCCTGTTGGTGGCGGCAAGGATTATGATGCCTTCATTCACTGCAAAGCCGTCCATCTCGACCAGGAGCTGGTTCAGGGTCTGCTCACGCTCGTCATGTCCGCCTCCGAGGCCTGCGCCCCTGTGGCGGCCGACAGCATCTATCTCATCTATGAATACGATGCAGGGTGAGCTCTTTTTGGCCTGGTCAAAGAGGTCGCGGACCCTCGATGCGCCAACGCCTACGAACATCTCAACGAAGTCGGACCCGCTGATGCTGAAGAAGGGCACGCCTGCCTCGCCGGCAACAGCCTTGGCCAAAAGGGTCTTACCGGTCCCGGGAGGCCCCACAAGGAGCACACCCTTTGGGATCCGGGCACCCAGCTCGATGAATTTCCTCGGGTTTTTCAAAAACTCTACGATTTCCTGAAGCTCATGCTTTTCTTCCTCCGCACCTGCCACATCGTTGAATGTGATGCGGTGCTTGTCATCCTGGTGCAGCCTGGCACGGCTTTTGCCGAAGGACATGACCCTTCCGCCGCCGCCCTGGGCCTGCTGGATGAAGAAGAACCAGAAAAGGCCTACCAATACCAGCATGAATATGAAGGGCAGTACGTTCCATATCCATGAAGGCTCCGGTACCGGTTCGGGATTCCACTCAAAGTACCTGGAAAACATGTCGGCCGTGACCTGGTCCGGGTCCAGCCCTTCCTTTTCTGCGATTATGGTCCTGACATCCCTGTCAAATATGGGCATATAGGGGATATAGGATTCGAAATCATATTTGTTGGGGAAGCTTTCCACCGGTATTGACGAACCCTTGCGCAGGCCTACTACCCCGCGGTCGGTCGTCCTCAGGTGAGATATCTTCCCTTCCTTTATCTCTTGCAGCAATTGCGGATATGTCAACCGTTCCCGCTCAGTGCCCATGTCAAAAAAGGCGACAACGAGAATGATTACTATCAATAAAAGCAAATAAAAGCCTGGGCCTCTCAATAATCTTCTCAATCCCAGCCCTCCTTTTGAGTATATATACCACATCAAATAATTTTAACACAGATAGTAGTCAAAAGCAATTAAGCATATTTCATGTGACCTTATGGGCCGGGACCTATTTTGCATAGGCTTCCTTGGACAAAACGCCGATGAAGGGCAGGTTTCTGTACTTCTCGGCATAGTCAAGACCATAGCCGATCACGAACTCATCAGGGATGTTGAAGCCTACATAGTCCACATTCACCGGAGCTTTCCGCCTAGAAGGCTTGTCCAGGCAGCAGCATACCTTGAGCGAACGGGGCTTCCTTGAAAGCAGGTTTTCGAACAGGTAGTTGAGGGTCAGTCCTGTATCCACTATATCCTCGACTATGAGTACGTCCTTGCCCTCGATCTGCTCCTCAAGGTCCTTCATGATCCTTACGACACCGGATGATTTGGTGGATGCCCCGTAGCTGGATACTGCCATAAAGTCGATGGCAAGGGGCAGCTTGATCTCCTTGATCAGGTCGGATGCGAACATCACAGCGCCTTTCAGAATGACGATAATGAACAGGTCCTTGTCCTTATAGTCCTCCGTTATTTGCGCACCCAGCTCCTTTACCCTCTTAATCAGCTTCTCTTCATCGATCAGAATCTTTTCCAAATGGTCCAGCATAGCTTACCTCCGCATTTGTTCTAAATCTTATTATTTTCTCTGTTGCCGCCGTGAGCTTGTAATCCTCGTTCATCTGCAGGCCGACCACCCAGATTATATTATCCTCGTCAGCCAGCAGCGGGATACTGTCTCTGCGCTCAACAGGGATTTTCCTGTCTATGAAAAAATCCTTAAGCTTTTTGGTGCCGTTCATGCCAAGAGGCTTGAACCGGTCCCCGTCCCTGCGCTGCCTGAGCCTCAGGCTTCCCCTTACCTTACCTGCATCGATGTATATGCAGTCCCCGGAGTATACGGGCCGCTCTCTGCTATCTACCACCTCGGCGGTGACGGTCACTCCAAGCCCATCAAGCTCCACCCTCCCCGGGACAGGAAGGGGCACCTCGAAATATTCATGCTTTTGTTCAAGAGGCTTGCAGGTGAAACGCAGATATCCATAGCCCTTTATGACATGGATGCCGGCCGGGAGCATTAGCCTTGATCCAGTCCGGGAGGCTGCAGCCATATCGATGATGTCCTCTATATGGACGTAGGAGATCCCGTCAAGGTCGGATTTGATCTCCTGCATGGCCAGCCGGACCAGCCTCCTCTGCACAGCCCTGTGACAGGACAGAAACCCATCGAGCTTTATGTCCACCTGCTGCCCGTCTGCCACTGAGCATTTTTCGAACAGGCCCTCGCTGTACCCGGTCATAAACTCATTTTCCTCCAGCGCGAGGCTTCCTAGCCTGGCTATGGAGTCCACGACCGAAGGGTTGTACTCCTCAAGGGCAGGGATAAGAAGATTGCGTATGCGGTTGCGCGTATAGTCAAGCTGGGCATTGGTCGCGTCTGTGCGATACGTCAGACCCTCCGCCTTCAGGTAGTCCTCGATCTCCCTGCGGCTGACACAAAGCAGCGGCCTTATGAAACACCCGTCCCTGACCGGCTTTATGCCGGATAGCCCTTCCAGGCCCGTGCCACGGATGATATTGTGAAGGATGGTCTCTGCCTGGTCATTCTTATGGTGGGCAGTTGCGATCCTGGCAGCGCCGGTCTGGCTCAGGACCTCTTTGAAAAACTCATACCGGACTATCCTGCCCGTCTCTTCCTCGGACTTGCGCCAGGCGGCTGCCAGGCCTCTTACATCGGCTTTTTTATGGTAAAAGCCGATGCCCCATTTCTCACACAAGGCCCTTGCAAACTCCTCATCCTCATCTGCTTCTTCTCCCCTCAGGCCATGGTTTACATGAGCTGCTACGATCTCGATGCCAAAGACACCTTTGAGCTCCTTGAGTATATGAAGCAGGGCAACGGAGTCAGCCCCTCCTGAAAGCCCTGCCACCACCTTGTCGCCCTTTGAAAGCATCCTGTGTTTTTCGATATAGTCCTTGACCTTTTCAAGCATCAGCGCCACCTGCCCGAGAATCCGCAGCGGATGTGTGCGTATAAGAATATTTACATTGTAGACCACAATATCCCTTTTTTCAAGGTTTTTTTACAGACACCGAAAGGCTCATGCAACAGGCCTCCATACCCTGCCGGCCAGTACGGTCATGTCATCATTGGCAGTATTGCCGGTCCGCTTCAGGGCTTCCTCCAGGACGGCATCGGCTATCTCCTGGGGATTTACAGTGTTCAGGCCGGCAATAAAAGCCGCCGTTATCTTTTCGGCGTTATCCTCCGTTGAAAAGGCATCCAGCACGCCGTCGGTCATCATTATTATTATGTCCGAATCCTTGAGCCCGCAACTTATATTTTCCGGTTCCACATCGTCAAGTATTCCGATGGGCAGGCCGGTCCGCTTGATTATCTCCACCCGGCCGTCCCGGTACAGAAAGCTCGCTACTCCGCCGATCTTTATGAACTCGGCCCCGGCACCCACCAAATCAATGATGCAAAGGTCCGCTGTGGCGTACATCTCATCCCGGGACCTAAGCATCAGGATCGAATTTATCGTCTTTATCGTCACATCCTGGTCAAACCCGGCCTCCAGGAAATTTTCCGTCAGGGATATGACAGCACTGCTTTCCTCCTGGGCCCTTATCCCGGAGCCCATGCCGTCGCTCAATGCCAGCAGGTATCTGCCGTTCTTGATCGGCGTAAAGGAATAGCTGTCCCCGCACGCAGTGTTGCCCTCCTTGGCCTTCCGGGCTATGCCTGTAGTGACCTCGAACTTGCGGGACTCTACGAAGCGGAGCTCGCATATCCTTTTGCCCCCCTGGGTACACTCCCTGTTTATACTGGCCATGGGCTTGCCTATGACCTTGCTCACTATGGGCTCCACCTTTTTTATGCATTCCCGCCTGCCGTTGCAGGCCTCCTTTGTTATGCAGATCTCCATGCTGCCGCCGGGCTTTTCAAGCACCAGTACATCTGGCACCCTGATGCCGCTGCGGTCCAGCTCGATCCGGACGGAATCCTCCAGCTCCTGCCTGAAACCGACCTCCATGTCGATCTCCTCAGCCAGCCGGGTTATCACCTTCCCTACTCCGTTGAGCTGCTCTGCCACCAGCTGCCTGCAGTCGTTGATGCGCTGCTGCCATTTAAGGTTCTGCCTGTAGGCGGAATATACGCTGTTTATCGCATCCAGGAGCAGGCCCGGGTCCATGCACTTTCTGGCCAGGGGATCGGGCATCTCCTCCCGTTCGACCCTGCCCCGCGCTTCACAGATCGTCAGCATATCGAACATATTGGTATAGGTCATATAAAAATCCCTTTCCCAGCAGCTCCGGTAAAGGGCGCAGTTATTGCAGACCTGCATGGCTATCAGGTCAAAAAGCCTGGAAAGCTCTTCATTCCCGGAAGCAGTTTTCCTCCCGGTCATCCGGCCAAATACCCTGGACAGGTGATAAAATACCTGGGAAAACTCCTTAAGCCTCCCCACTATCAGCTCCTGCATGCGACTGACATAGTATTGCTGGTTGCGCGCCCGGACAAAGGTATAGTCCAGGAATTGCTTCAAATAAAGGATCCATTTCTGGGGGAACACCATGACGAAAAGGATCGCCGCCGCCACTTCGCCAAAGGGCAGGATCACGAAGGTCGACCGGTTGATATAGTAGGTCATCAGGGAGTTGGCTAGCATAAATGCAATGCATGAGCCGACCCGGCCCAGCTCCTTGAAGGTCCCGGCCAGGAGGCCGCAGACAGCCAGGTTGGCCATCAGGAGCGGGTCGGGGGATGAGGTCAGGGACAGCATGAAGCCCGCAGTTATCCCTATGGATGCGCCTACCCCCGCCCCGCCTATATAGGCAAGGAGCAGGGTTATGAACACTGTAAAGATGCTGCGAAGCGAAAGCCCGAAGATATGTATGTTCCAGAAGCCGATGATGAGGAGGGATATGAAAATGCTGATGCATATGACTTCCTCTCCCGACAGTATGCGCCTTCGCCTTTGCTCCTTCAGCACATCCGCCCCGCGGGAGAAGATATAGGCCATGATAAATGAAATTATGCTTTCAAAAAGACCCAGCAGGAGCTCATATGCGAGCAGCCCGTCTGCCAGGATGAAGATGAGGTTGGCCAGGGCCATGCATAAAGTGACCGCCAGGGCTGCCCTGAAAACAGTCCAGCGAAATCTCCTCCTGCCCGCAATGTACCAGAATAAAGCAAAAAGCAGCATGGCAACGAGATATTTGAAAGCAAAGCTGCCGAACCTGAAGGTGAACAGCCCCAGGGCTGCAGATACAAATGCATTGACGCCCCCATACCTTTTATACAGGAGGACGGAAAAAAGCACTGCCCCGAAGGGCGCCAGCTCATCGAAGAGGACAGCTCGTCCAATAAAAAAGCAGCATAAAGCCAGCAGGACCTCCTCGATCAAATACTCCGGCGTCAGCGCCTTGCGCTTGAGCTTTGCAGGCTTTGATTCCAGTACCTGGTTAAGCGCTATAAAGGCATCTCTCTGGGCCATATGAACACCACCTGTATACCATGAAATGCAACGTGTGAAGTGATGCCATTATACCAAATTACTGGTAAATTATTTTGTCAAGATAGCGAGAGCGCCAGAAAAATGTTTTTGACAAAAACCCGTCTGATACCGGATATAACAGCTGTTTCTCCCCGCTGCTGCAGCCCCGGCAAGGGCTTGTCCCATGTATATTGTAGAAATATCCGAAAGTATGTGAAACGATTTTTTATTTTATAGAAAAGGAGCTATCTCCTTCTACAGACAGCTCCTTGGCTCTTTTTATAATGAACCTGACTCATCACATCTATTCGTAGCGATATATTCATTTATGATCTCGCTATCGAATGTGAATATATTATCTCCAAGAGATGGACAAAAAAAATGGTGGGAGCAATAGGGCTCGAACCTATGACCCCCTGCTTGTAAGGCAGGTGCTCTCCCAGCTGAGCTATGCTCCCACATACAAAGGTCAGGTGCCGCTGTGGCATCTGACCTCCGGCTTTTCTATGGTAGCGGCGAACGGATTTGAACCGCTGACACTTCGGGTATGAACCGAATGCTCTAGCCAACTGAGCTACGCCGCCATATGGTTGCGGGGGAAGGATTTGAACCTTCGACCTCCGGGTTATGAGCCCGACGAGCTGCCAGACTGCTCCACCCCGCGATATAATCGCCACTTTCCGTGGCGACAAAATATATTCTATAATAACACTTTATATAAGTCAATAGTGATTTGCTCGGAATTTTTTGTATTTGGTATCCTCAACCCCGGCTGCGGGAATATCCACCACCCCTTTTGGATTCCCTGTTTCTGATATCAAGCAGCCTCTCTTCGCTTTCCTTCATGAACCTGGACAAGGTTTCCTCAAATGAAGCAGATGTGTTGCTGTTGAACTCTCTGTCCCAGTCAATGTCAATGGGACGGGATGATTTCCTTGCTCCTCCTGCCTGACGGATCGACAGGCTGATCTTGCCATTTTCATCAACGGTCAGGACCTTCACCCGCACCTTATCGCTGAGCTTGAGATAAGCGTTGATGTCCTTCACGTATGCGTCAGCAATCTCCGAAATGTGGACCATCCCCGTCCTCCCGCCCGGAAGGTCTATGAACGCGCCGAAGCTGGTTATCCCGGAGACTGTCCCTTCTACTATTTGCCCTGCCTCGAGAGACATAAAAGTGATGCTTCCTCCTCTAATCCTTTTTCTCTATAAATATTATCTCATTGTCCTTAACCCATCCCAGCCTGCTTCTCGCAATCTTCTCGATGTATTCCGGGGTCTTGGTATACTCGATCTGGCGCTTCAACACTTCATTGTCATACTGGGCCTGCTCGATCCGCTGCACAAGGCTGTCGATATCTGCCCGCTGCCTGCTTAACGCTATTTCCTGCTCTGCCATTACAAACAGGAAATAACCGAGCAACAGGAGGACCAACATTATTTTTGCCCGCATTTTCAGTACATATTTGCGCTTTTGCTTTGGCATGGCATACCCTCTTTTGCATTATGGTTATCCGCAGATCGGTTTGGGTTAAAAACGCAGACAGATATACATATTCTCTATTCTACGTCTATTTTGAAATTCCTGTTATTCAACTGGTTTTTCCGCATCTTTTTTTAAAGAAAATTTGGGCAGGAGCCGGCCTATGACCCTGCCTGCAAGCCGGAAGGGCCAAAGCATGACCTTAACAGCCTGGGCCCACACCCAGCTTATCCCCTTGTATATGAACAGCATCACCCGGAATATCACCGGGCTGAGGGTCAAGGCATAAAGAGCCCAGCCCATGGCCAGCCCGATGATGGTATAGATCCTGACCTCACCGTAGTTGACATAAAAGATGACAGCAAAGGCAAGCAGGCCCATGATGACCCAAAAGAGCAGGTCCAACACTGCCGTAATAAATTTGCCGGGCTTTGTTATGTGCCTGATCATCCTGAACAGGTCATAGATGAACCCCATCACAAAGCCGGCATAAACGGTTGCCAGGAATACATATGCCTGGTTGACGGTAGAAGGCATGTCATGGTCGCCCCCTTATTTGAACAGCTTGCCGAAAAAGCCTCCGCCCTTGGCTTTAGGACCATCCTGGTCACTATACTCCAGTCCGGTTATCTCGCCCTCGACAATGAGCTGGCCTTCATCCAGGTTGAGCTTGTTTATATGAAGATCCACTCCATGCAAGGTGATGTAACCTAAGCTGGTTACAAGCAGAACAGCGGATTCGTCGAAGCTGTCCACATCCTCGACTCCGGTTATGGTCACCCTTTCCCGGTTTTCCATGAGCACGCTGTGGCTGCGGCTCCGCACCAGCTTTTTATCGTCTATTTCCCGCACCATATAAGCACCCCTCCTTCATATGGCCAACAAGCCTATATGATAAATATGCCCGATGGTGCCTCTATATGCAAAAAAGCACCCGTTTAAGGTGCTTTCCGTTTTTATGAGTAATGTTTGTCGTCCCTAATCCCACATCTTTACGATGTCTATGTCCTTGTAGTAATGGTTGATTATGTCCTCGGCCTTCTTACCCTGTCCTGCCATAGTGTATGCTCCCCATTGGGACATGCCTACACCGTGGCCGTAGCCCCTGCCGGTCATGACCACCTTGTCGCCTTTGAGGGCTATACTGTCCAAAAGCGTTGACCGCATTTCCGTCGAACCCAGGGCCAGCCTCAGCTCCGCCCCGGATACCCTGACATCATCGAATTGGATCGTAACAGCCCGTCCCGATGGGCCCTTCTCGGCTATCGAAACCCTGCTGAAATCCTTTACCGGCTTCCCCGCTTCCTTCAGGGCTGACAGGACCTTGGCCTTGGGGAAGGATGCAGTCCACTTCCTGGCTTCCGCATCTACGTTCCCACCGGTATCGGGTGAATCGACGACCTTGATGTAAGGCGTCTGCTCCTCCTTGAAATTAACCCCCTCCAGCGGCGTGGCGGTTTTGCCGCCGGCGTTGGAATGGAACCAGGTACGTACGAATTTCCCCTTGTAGACTATGACCTGGCCTCTTGTTTCCTTGACCGCCTTTTTGATCCGGTCGTTCACCGCATCCGCGTTCCAGGCCTGGGCTTCTTCGATATCGGTCGATACATGGGCGTTTTTATACTTGGACTGCCCTTTTTCTTCTATGAACTGGAGCACAAAGGTCCGGGCTATGATCGCCTGGGCCTTTATGGCTTCAAGCGGCCAGTCGTTTTTGATCTCGCCGCCCACGACGCCCGCCACATAATCCTCGAAGGCCATTTCCTGGACCTTTTTCTCCTGGGCGATGTAGACCTTGAGCCTGGGTTCCTGGTTTTCCTGCGCATGAAGCTGCTTGGGCAGCCTGGGCTTCCGGCTACTTGGTCCTTGTTGATCCGTCCGCTCCTCCTGCCCTGTCTGGCCCGGTCCCTGGTCCGGCCTGCGGCTGACCCTGCACGAGGCAGTCATGAGGGACAGGATGATCAAAAGCAGGGCAAGGGCCTGAATTGGTTTTTTATGCAACATCGCATTTGCCTCCCGTCAGTTTGCGTGATTAGCTTCACTGCTTGTCACGATTAGTATTTTCCCGAATGCAGGAGGCAATACATATGTTTATAGTTCGCGATAAAGCATGCTTGCGTCACCCTTGGGCACAGTCTCAGAAATCTGGAGCACTTCGTAGCTTTTTTGGTGTTCTCCGTATTGTATGCTGATGATGTCGCCTACCTTGACCTCGCTGCCCGGCTTGGCCGTTTTGCCGTTGAGCTGGACCCGCCCGCTGCTGCAGGCCTCGTTGGCGACCGTCCTTCGCTTTATTATCCTGGATACTTTCAGAAACTTGTCAAGACGCATATGGTTCCTCCGTAAGGCTGGCTTCATTATATATGATGCGTTATAGGGATTTTATATGAGCATTTTGCTTTTGAACAAAAAAAGAAAAGAAAAAACCGGGGTTTGCCCGGCTTTTACTTTATTGTACGGAGTCCTTTAAAGCTTTGCCTGCTTTGAAGACGGGAGCTTTGGAAGCGGGGATCACGATTTCCTCTTTTGTCTGAGGATTCCTGCCCTTCCTCTCGGCTCTCTTCCTAACTTCAAAGGTACCAAATCCGACCAACTGCACTTTATCATTGTTAGCCAGAGCTTCTGTAACAACTGATACAAATGCGTTTATGGCTTTTTCGGCATCCTTTTTCGTTAATTCGCTTTTCTCAGCGACAGCAGAGATCAATTCAGCTTTGTTCACTATTGAACCCTCCTTAAATGTAATTACTTATAGCTTATTCGCTATTTTTCTTATAATTCCTTCCTATCCTCGAAGAATTTTAAGGTTTTTATGGTAAATTGTACAGTTTGAAGGAATCCCAGACATATAATTGCCATATTTTACTTGCGTTATACATCCTCGTGCCTCTGAAAGGCCAATTTTGCGCGGTTCCACAGGACATCCATCTCACTTAGGGCCATTTCCTCCAGGGGCCTGTCCGCCATCGACTCCATATGCTCAAAGCGCTTTATAAACTTGTCCGTTGCAGCCTTCAGGCAAAGCTCAGGCTGTACGCCCAAAAACCGACAAACATTGACAACCGCAAAGAGCAAGTCGCCCATCTCCTCGTGGATTTCTTCCTCACTTCCTGACCCGCATGCCGCCTTCAGCTCCGCCAGCTCCTCATCCAGCTTGGCCATGGCATCCTCCCACCTGTCCCAGTCAAAACCCACCAAGGCAGCCTTCTGCTGCACCTTGTAGGACCTCATCAGGGCAGGCAGGTTCGAAGGTATGGCCTTCAGGACCTGGGCATAATTCGTAAAGCCCTTCTCGGCCTTTTTGATGGCCTCCCAGTTGTCCGCGACCTCTCCGGAGTCTTTTACCTTTTTATCGCCAAAGATATGGGGGTGACGGTCTATCAGCTTGCGGCAGATGCCCTCGATCACATCCCCTATGTCAAACTCGCCCTTTTCCCTGGCTATCTGGGCATGGAACACGACCTGCAGGAGTACGTCCCCCAGCTCCTCCGTGAGCTTGTCCACATCATTGAGATCGATAGCCTCAAGCACCTCATAGGCCTCCTCGATGAGGTACTGCTTGAGGGTCTTGTGGTCCTGCTCCCTGTCCCAGGGGCACCCGTCAGGGGCCCTGAGCTTTTCCATTATGACTGTCAGGTGGTGGAAATACAGGCTGTCTGCGCTGCCTGGGCCGGGCAGTATGTCTGTCCGGCAGGCAGGGCTTTCGAGCTCCTTCATCAGCTCAAGGGTGAGCTTATCATCAAACGGGTGTCCGGGCAAGCCGACCACCACATCCCCTTCCTCAGCCGCGTCAGCCACTGCTCTGACCATTGCTTTCAAAGCCTCTTCAGGGCTCAGGTCCTCGCCGCCTATGTGATCCAGAGTCACAAACCCGATGCCCCGTTCCTTCAGAAAGGGCACTATGCCATGCTTCTCTGTTTTCAGTATCACCCTGTCGGCCCGTTCCAGGGCTTTCAGGACGCCAAGGGTGATATCGTCCTCACTGCCGGACCCCAGGCCTGCGATAGTGATCCTTTGTTTCAACTGTTCAGCACCTCTCTTAGTCTCTCAACAGCCTGATCTTCTTCAGTAAGCCGCTCAACCTGTCTCCTCCCGGCAAGAGCGCCATGTCCTCCTTCTTGAGCGTCCCTGTCAGCAGGAGGATGATCGCATATACCATCACCCCGGCCAGTATGGACAAAAGCGTCGCCTTGGAATTGCCAAGCGCCGGGAAGGTATAGCGGTATATGAAAAATACGCATACGCCCATCATAGCCGTAGCTGCTACGGGTTTGACGAAGAAATCCATGACCGGTATCCGCGCCTTGGAATACCTTATGACCGCTGCCATATCCAGCAGGGCAGCAATACCGTAGCATACCACCGACCCTATGGCAGCGCCCTTGACGTTCAACCCCGGGATGCCGACCAGTATGTAGGTAAGCAATATCTTGAAGACCGCGCCTATGGCCAGGTTTTTGACAGGAACGGTTATCCTGTTGAGCCCCTGAAGTATGGCCGTCAGAGTCTGAACACTGGTCAGGAAGAGGACTCCGACGGACAGGACTGCCAGAAGGTCACCGGTAATGTTTATATACTTAACTTCCAGGCTGCTGTACAGAAGCTGGCATATGGGCCGTGCAAGTATGGCCATGCCCGCTGCTGCCGGCAGGCCGAACAGCATCGTCAGCCGGATGCCGGCGGAGACCTTGTGCCTTACACCCGCGAAATCCTTTGAAGTGAAGGACTCGGTCACGGCGGGGACCAGGCTCATGGCCAGGGCCACGGTAAGTACGGCCGGAAAGTTTATGAGCGGAGAGGCACTGCCGGTCAAAAGGCCATAAAGCTTCGTTGCCTCCTCCTTGCCAAAGCCTATCTGCCTCAGCCTGTTCACGACGATCATGACATCCGCCAGGCTCACCAGGGGCATGATCGAAGCCCCTATCGTGATAGGGAATGCGATCCTTATAATGCGCATGAAGATCGACCGGTCAGACTCGATATGCAGGGACCTTTGTGACCGCCTTATATTCTGGGCAATCTCCCTGCGCTTTCCTCTGTACATGCCCATGAGCAGGGCCAAAGCCGCACCCTCGCTCATGGTGACGCCGGCAACCGCTGCCGCCGCGCCATACTCCGCCCCCTTCGGGGCATACAGATAGGCCAGGAACAAGCCCAGGAAGAACTTGCCCACCTGCTCCGTGATCTGGGACAGGGCTGTAGGCGTCATATACTGCATGCCCTGGAAATAGCCCCTGAAGGATGACAGCAGGGGGACTATGATCAGGCAGGGTGATATGGCCAGTATCGAGTAGAATGCGCGCTCGTTTCCAAGCATCCTGGAAATGGTCCTGCTGCCCAGTGAAAACACGATGAAGATCGAGACCCCTATTATCAGCATGAGCCTGACAGACAGGGCAAACACCCTGTGGGCTTCCTTGTAGTTGTTCAGGGCTATTTTCTCAGCCACCAGCTTGGATATGGCTGTGGGTATACCTGCAGTGGAAATGATCAGCAGGAATGAATATGTAGGGTATGCCATCTGGTATAGGCCAAGGCCGTCATCCGGCAGCAAATTTGTCAGCGGGATCCGGAAGAGGGCTCCGAAGAGCTTGGAGATAAGGCCTGCGGCTGCAAGGATGGCAGCGCCCTTGATAAAGGATTTCTTTTTCATCAGGTACCTCCGCGAGGCGGTGTTGCTGAAACCGCTTCTTCATTATAGATTATCCGCCTGTTTAGTAGTATATTATACCATCTTTGATTGCATGTACAGTCAATTTAAAAATAGGCCATATGCCCATAGCCTTCTACAGCCAATAATGGTCATATTTCAATTTCTAGATATGCGCCAAATACCCTTCAGCATATGAAAATAAATCGATATGTGTATTGTTTATATGATTTTGCGCAGCTTTCCTACCACAAGCAGGACAGCCGGCATGACAAAGCACACAATTATATTGACGGGCAGCCCGATGTGTTCTGAGAACTGCCCTAACTCCAGTCTGTCATTTGCCAGAAAGAAGGCAAATATCAACGCAAACAGGACAATTGGGCTTACAAAGTTTTTGCCTTCTGTAAGGGAGCAAATCGATTTCAGGACGCTGATCACAACATAAGCAAATAGGCTGATCACGGTAAAATCGATAAAAACCCAGAATGCAAGCGCTATCGATTCGATCCGCTCGATCGTATCCAGCAGGGAAATGCTTTTAATGGCCACGATGTAGGGCAGCGGGATCCTCTGGATCACAGTATGTCCATACACACCGATCGTCTGTATCAGAAGCATTACACATGTCATCAGCAGGTAAAGGGCTCCTTGCAGGCCGAACCTGCGGATATGCTCCTTGTCATTGATCTCATCCCCGAAAAAGAAAACCAGAGAGAAGTATCCCCATATGCCAAATATGGGCTTTATCGTCTTTATAAGGGGTATGATATCATACTGTGCCACAGGCAGGAGGTTTATGCTCTGCACATTTGGTATGCATAACACAAATAGTACCACAAAGATGACTGTAAACAAGTAGAATAGGTACTCAACGGTCCTGGCGAGATTGACGATCCCACCTCTGACTGCATAGAAAACAGTTGCAAGCATGGTGACGTAAAAAAAGACCGGAGCGGTATTGGGCAGCAGGGCTGATAAAAACCTTTCAGCAAAATATCTTACATATAAACCGGTAAGTATCAAAAACCATACAAGAAAAAACGCCAGTATCACCCTGCCGATCACTTTCCCGAAAACCTTGATATAGAGCTCGCCCAGGCTTGCATCCTTCTGCTTTTTAAATAGCAGATGCATTATATATACCAGACAGATAAAAGGCAGCATGGAGAACAGCGGAGCCAGCCATCCTGCGCGTCCGGCGATCCTTGACACGTCCCTCGGTACGATACGTATGATGGGAGAGCATTGAGCAGTAAGAAATATAATGATAGCCTGGCGTGCGGATATTTTGTCTGCAGATGCGAGCATCATGATCACTCCTTCCTGCCGATCAAAGTAAGTACCAGCTTTGCAAAGCTTGTACGGTCCGGGTCGGAAAAATAGAAAATACCGAATATGCCGACCAGCAGCATAAATACTATATACACAACCATCTGCTTTGTCTGCTTCTTGGCCCTCATTTGCATGATATCATAGGCTCCCAGCCCGGCCATGACAAGAAGAAGGTAGAACATATCATCTGATCCCTTTCATTCCGCTTGGTTCATCCAATTCATGGCTTCTTCTCAGCTGTGCTTCAACCTCTATGCGGATCGGCAGCTGCAAAAATATCTCCATCCACCGATCCTCTATCTTATGAAATCTTACAGGGTGTTTAAGCCTGAGCATGTCGCTGATGCCAAGACAATCCGATTCCGACTCCCGGGCGATCTCCAGGGCACGCATCATCTCATTTTTCAGAATAGCAGACAACTGGGCTTTCATATGAGCCAGGTTTTCTTCAAAAACAGTCGGCTTTTGGGACTGGACCTCACCAAGATTACTTATTACCTTGGCCTTTAGTGTAAGCTCTTCCAGTTCATCGCCTGAAAACTTAGGTATGACCTCTGTGCTGCCGGCGATGATCTCGAGCGAAGCATCTTCCCCATACAGATCCTTTACCACCACGATAGATGACTGGAGGTTATTGGATATGAGATTGACTCCCCGTGATATATCCCTTCCTATAAAGCTGACCAGCTTTAAGTTTGACACTATAGCATATCCAAAGCTCTCGACAGCCGGTATGCTTTTGCCCTTGCCGCCGCTGCGGTCTACCAGCTCGATGCATGGGATACGGGCTGAACCGAAATGGATATCTATAAAGCGCATCAACTCAGCCAGGCTAAGCTCTTCCGATGTACCGAGCCGCGTAACGCTTGGGGCCAGGCTGTCCAGCTTGTCTGCTATATACAGCTCTGATTTGTTTACCTGCTCGATGAGCTCCTTTGCAGACCCCTTGACGACATAAACCTTGTTGTTTATATGAAACTGGTGGTCCCGGACGATGAAATCGATGTACTTGGCTATATTATCCCTCGCTGCTTCTTCCCCTATCAGGTAATACTTGGTATGAGCCCAGAACAGTTGCTTGCCGCTGCTGGCTGATACTATCCGTGCTGCTTCAAAAAGTGTTCTGCCCTGGGCTGTACTGATAAAGGCCTTGTTTCCCAGGGTGATCTCCCCTTCTCCGCCGCTGCCTTCCTGCTGATCTTGTTGCGGTTTTTGCACAGAACTCGGCTCTTCCAGCTTCCTGCTGGCTATTGTGATCACCTGGTAGCCTGGCAGCTCGGTGGACTTATCTATTCCCAAAACCTCTACAAGCTGCAGGTCATCGATCTCCTGCCGCATAGGCAGTATTTGCTGCTGACATCCTGCAGTAAGGATAGCTGCGACAATAGGGAGTATGGCTGCCATATACCTTTTCATTATCATCACCTTCACTGTTGGCGCTGCTTGTTTGTTGTCTTCAGGTTCTCAGGCCTTTTTTTCATAAAGGGCAAAGGCATTCGTATTATAGTGTCATTGACCAGATCCTTGCCATCGTTTGCAACAAAGGGAGAAAGATATGGCACTCCGAAGGTCTCTATGGTACTCAGATGGTATACCAGCATGATAGAGGCCAGCGAAAGGCCGTATAGCCCGGCTATGGAAGCGGCTATCACGAATATCATGCGGAAGATACGAAACCCGTTGTTCAGATCCTGATTGGGTATCGTAAAGCCAGCAATCCCGGTAACTGCCACGACGATCACAGCAACGGGAGAGATCAGCTTTGCCTGAACAGCGGCCTGGCCTACTACCAGCGCTCCGATGATGGATACTGCCTGGCCAATTGCCTTGGGAAGGCGGATACCTGCTTCCAGCAGCATTTCAAAGGCGATCAGCATCCCGATGATCGAGGCTACCGTAGGAAAGGGAACCTCCATTTTGCTCCTGATTATGGATACTGCCAGCACAGTCGGGATCATCTCCTGGTGGAACGTGGTGATGGAAACGTAAAATGCTGGCAAGAACAGGGTGATGAAGCATGCGATGTAACGCAGCAGCCGTATGAATGAGCTTATTATAAAATGATAGGCGTAATCCTCAGGAGCCTGAAAGAACAATGTTATCGGGGCAGGCATCACATAGGCAATGGGCATACCGTCGATGAGGAGCCCTACCCTTCCCTCCAGGATATAGGAGCAAAACTTGTCCGCTCTTTCCGTATAAAGTATCTGTGGAAAGGGTGACCGTCTTTTATCCGTTATATACTCCTCGATAAAGCCAGATGATAAGATGGAATCCGTTTGTATGCTGTTTATGCGTTCAAATATCTCCCTGACCAGATTTTCATTGGTCAGGTTCTCAATATATACGACCGCTACCTGTGTTTTGCTCTGACGCCCCACTATGGACTCCTTTATACGAAGGTACGGCGTTTGTATCTTACGTCGTATTATCGACGTGTTCACACGCAGGACCTCGATGAAGGAATCCTTGGAGCCCTTTACGGCATTCTCATTGGTCGGCTCAGTGATGGCCCTTTTTTCATAGCCTCTGGTGTCAAAGGTAACCGCTATTTTCTCCCTGTCAAATATCAGTGCGACAAAACCGGTGATGATATCTTTCAAAACCTCATCCAGCCTGGTCTGTATCTTGCGGGAGGCATGATACACGGTACCATGCTGGATCTGCTCGAGCAGATGATCGAATCCGTTCGCCTCGCCCAGTATCCTTTCCTGGGTCAGGGGCTTCAAGATGTCATCATTGACCAGCTTGGTATTGACCATGCCGTCCAAATAGACCACCGTGACCGGAAGGCTCCTGTCCCCGTTGATATAATGTACCTGATATACAACATCGCCGCTGTCAGCCAGGATCGCCCTCACGTTTGCCGTGGTGACATCATTGCCGCTGATTTCATATTGATCGGCCATACTGTCTGAGCCTGTTTCCGTCTGCTTCTTTCTGGTCCTTAAACGCTTCAAGGTCTATCTCCCCAAAATGCTTTATATGTTAAATTTGCACCAACTCATCGATTTTATTCGTGTCAGGACCCGGGTCAGGCGGGAAGCAGGCAATAATAAAAGGCATCAAGCCTTTAGCTCAATGCCTCTGGGTATTAATCCGCAATCAGTGTTCCATTTGTTTAGCCAGGAACCCGGCTGCTGTCTCAGCAATTTTTACTTCCATTTCTCCCATGGTCACATTGGGCTCCTTTGATAGCAGGATAACTGCTCCGATCGCGTCACCCTCTGCAACGATAGGTGCAATAACCTGGGAGGTGTATTTTGTACTGTCGTTTTCGTTGGACATGATGCTGTATAGTCTGCCTTCCTCGCTCCTGTTGGATACAACGGTCCGCTTTTGCTCCATGATGCTTTCAAGCTCGGGGCTGACCGCCTTGTCCTGGTACTCCTTTTTGGCGGCGCCTGCCACTGCCACGATCGTATCCTTGTCAGCTACGCAGGCTATATGATCCAACGTCTGATGAAGCGACTCCACATACTCTCTTGCAAAATCGCCAAGCTCACTTATAGGGGAATATTTCTTAAGTATAACTTCGCCCTCACGATCAGTAAAAATCTCCAGAGGATCGCCTTCCCTGATCCGCAAGGTCCTGCGGATCTCTTTGGGAATCACCACTCTGCCCAGGTCATCAATGCGCCTGACAATCCCAGTTGCTTTCAAGTACATCCCTCCTTGTTCTGCATTGGCTTACTAAACCATCCTTGCGTAGTTATTATTTTACTGCTCAATGCCTTTTATGCATTTGAGGGAGAGATGATTTTGAATATCAAAATACTACAGGCGCGACTCGTACTTCTTGATATTCGATGCCTTCACCCATTCGTCCAGCAGCTCGTTTGACTTTTTGTTCTTCTTGCTTTCGAGCAGGGCATCATGGATCTCGTCTTTCACGTCCTCATACTTCTCGATCTCATCCTCTTTGGCTTCATATACCTTTATGATGTGATAGCCGTAGTCGGATGCGACCAGGTCCGAGGTCTCGTCCTTTTTCAGCTTGAAGGAGGCATCGAGGAACTCCTGCACAAAGCTTGAATCACGGTACATGGTGTATCCGTCCTTGTACCTGCTATCCTTCATGCCCGGGTCTTCGCCGTGCTTGTCCACCAGGATGTCGAAGCTGTCGCCGGCCTTGACCTTTGCCAGCACCTCATCAGCCTTGGTCTTTATGTCCTTCAGCTTTTCAGCCCGCAGCTTGTCGGCTTCGTCATTCTTCTTGCCGTTTCTGAGATCTGCAATCTTATCAGTGACCTCATCTGGCAGCTTGATAAGGATATGCTTGACCCTTCTCATGGCCGGCTCCTTGACGATGAGCACTGAAGAATAGGCCCTGTATGACGGGTACTTGGTCTGGAATTCGACCTGCTCATCATAGTATTCCTTGACTTCCTTGTCTTCTACCTTAAGGTCCTTGGTGAGCTCGTCAAAATAAGCCTTGACGACCAGATCCTCGGCTATGCGCTCAAGGTACTCCTCCTTGGTCAGGCCGACCCGTTTGAGCCAGTCTTCAAAGGCCTTCCTGGCATCCTCCAGGTACTCCTCATCCGTTTTCACCCTGGGGGTACCGGTAGGCTCGGGAGATCCTGTGGGGGTACCGGTCGGTTCAGCGGTCGCGGCAGGAGTCTCAGTCGGAGCGGGACTGGGACTGGGAGATGCTGTAGGATCGGCAGTCTCACCGGGAGTCCCTGTCGGAGCCGGGCTTGCACTGGGGGATGGTGAAGGCTTGGCCTTCTCTATGTCCTCCTCCTTGCGGCGCTCAGCGTCCTCTTTTAGGTAGTCCTCAAGCTCTTCCTCGGCCTTTTTCCTGTATTCGTCATTAAGCTCAAAGCCTGCAGCCTTGGCCTTCTGCATTATAACAGCCCTGTTGACCAGCTGCTCCAGTATCTGCTTTTTGATTTCCTTTGCGTAATCCCTGTCTTCACCGTACATCGCAGTGTACAGCTTATATTCATCCAGCACAGCAGCCTTCAGTATTTTTTCTCCGTTTACCTCGGCAACGACCAGGTTGCGGTCCTTCTCCTCATTGAGGGTGATTATGCCGCAGCCTGCCAGCACAAGAGTAGATCCGATCAACAATACGGATATAAGCCGCTTCATGATATTGTACAACGTCCTCATCCTTTCTCATTGGTTGAGCTCAATCAATTAATTATACCTGTATTGAGCATTATTGTAAATCCTTTATTCTTTCAAGCATCGTCCGGGCTGCCTGCAAGGCCAGGCTCCCGTTATCCTCCTTCAGCAGGATGGTCAGTACGGGTGGACTGGTCCCTGCATACCTGAGTATATCCCTGTTTTCGTTCAGTATTATCATAAGCTGCCTGGGATCAAGGCCCTTGTCCTGCCTCAGCTTCATGCGTACGCTTTTCCCCTGCTGGCTTATCTCAGAGAAGCCGAATCTGCGGGCCAGGGCTTTGATATATGCTATATCTATCAGGTTCTGAGTTTCAGGAGGTATATCCCCGAACCGGTCAACAAGCTCCTCCTCCACGTCATACTTGTCGCTGAGGTCCTCGATGGCCGCGATCCGCTTGTACATCTCGATCTTCCGGCTTTCCTGACGGATATAGGCGCTGTCTATAAACGCATCCACACGGATATCGATCACTGCATCGGGCGCCTTGGGCTCATACTCACCCTTCAGGGACCTGATCGTTTCATCCAGGAGCTTGCAGTAAAGCTCATAGCCCACGGCCGACATCTGGCCGTGCTGCTCCGCGCCAAGCAGGTTGCCCGCTCCGCGGATCTCCAGGTCCTTCATGGCTATCTTGAAGCCCGAGCCGAACTCCGTGAATTCCTTGATCGCCTGCAGCCGCTTTTCTGCCACCTCATTGAGTATCTTATCCTTTTTATAGGTAAGGTAAGCATAAGCGATCCGGTTGGACCGGCCGACCCTGCCTCGAAGCTGGTATAGCTGTGACAGGCCGAACCTGTCGGCATCATAGACTATGAGTGTGTTGACGTTGGGTATATCAAGGCCGTTTTCAACTATCGTGGAGCAAAGGAGGAGGTCATATTCCCGCTCGTAAAACGCAAGCATTATCTTCTCCAGCATGGCCTCGCTCATCTGCCCGTGAGCCATGGCTATCCTGATATCCGGCAGGAGGGAGTGCAGCCGCTCCGCCATCTTTTCCATGGTTTTGACATGGTTGTATACGAAATATACCTGGCCGCCCCGCTTGACCTCCCTCAATACCGCATCCCTTACGAGGGAATCGCTGTACTCTACCACATAGGTCTGCACGGGGTACCTCTCCTCGGGCGGGGTCTCGATGATGCTGATATCCCTTATGCCTACCAGGGACATATGGAGGGTGCGGGGGATGGGTGTCGCAGTCAGGGTCAAAACGTCTATGTTCTTCTTAAGCTCCTTGATCTGCTCCTTGTGCCCAACGCCAAACCGCTGCTCCTCATCCACTATCAAAAGGCCCAGGTCCTTGAACTTCACGTCCTTGCTCAGAAGGCGGTGGGTACCGATTATGACGTCTATGTTGCCTTCCCTGAGGGCCTTGAGGATCTCCTTCTGCTCCTTCTGGGTCTTGAAGCGGCTCAATACCTGGATCTTGAACGGAAACTCGCCAAAGCGGCTTAAAAAGGTATTGTAATGCTGCTGGGCCAGGATCGTGGTCGGTACGAGGACCGCCACCTGCTTTTCGTCCATGACAGCCTTAAAGGCCGCCCGTATGGCCACCTCTGTCTTGCCATAGCCTACATCTCCGCAAAGCAGCCGGTCCATGACCTTTTTGGATTCCATGTCTCTTTTGATCTCAGCCAGGGACTGGAGCTGGTCCGGTGTCTCCTCATAGGGGAAGGCCTCTTCAAACTGCAGCTGCCAGTCGGTGTCCTTTGAAAACTGGAAGCCGGTCGCCGCCTCCCTCTCCGCATAGAGCTTCACAAGGTCGATGGCCAGCTCCCTGACAGATTGGCGGGCCTTGTTTTTGGCCTTCTGCCATTCTGCACCTCCAAGCCTGGACAGTCTGGGTGTCTTGTCGTCCAGGCCGATATAGGGCTGGATCAGGTCCATCTGGTCTGTGGGGATGTACAGCCTGTCAGTGCCTGCATACTGGACATTGAGATAGTCCCGCTCCACCCCGTTGACAGTAAGCTTTTCAATGCCCAGGTACCTGCCGATGCCATGGTTTTCATGAACGACATAGTCGCCGACCTTCAGGTCCGTAAAGGGATCGAGCTTTTTGGCGTGCTTCTTGGCCGCCCGCTTGCGCTTTTGTACGCCGAATATATCCGAGTCTGCCACAAAGGCGAATCTGGACTCCACATATTCAAAGCCCTTGCTCAGGGTCCCGGGGATTATCACGACCTGGCCCGGGTATATCTCATTGTCGGGGCCCTCCAGTACAGCCGCTTCTATGCCGTACTCCCGGAGCATCGATCTTAAGCCCTCGCCCCTTTGACGGGTACCTGACAACAATAGCACAGTATAGGTCTTGCTTTTCCAGTACCTTATGTCATCGGCCAACAGCTCCGGCTTACCCTGGTAGCCGGACACGGACCGCGAAGTGACCTGGAATATGCGCCTGGGCTCAAGCCCGACGTTGGTCTTGGGCAGAGCCTGGACCACCATGCATTTAGAGCCCGATACTTCTGCCAAAAGGTCAGCATAGCTTATAAGGAGGCCTGCCTGCTCGGGCAGGACTTCACCCTGCAGGAAAAGCTCCCTGAAGTGTTCTTCAAACTCGCTTGCGACATTGTTGGTGCGCTCTCTTATTCTTGACGGTTCGTCGATGATTATTGTTGCATCGCTGCCCAGGTATGACAGGAGCGTAGAGGGGTTTTTGCAGAAAAAGGGGAAATAGTTGAACAAGGCGTCGGTCAGCGCGCCGCTTTCCATATCAGTCCATACCTGCTCCAGCCGGCTTTTCAGCTTGTCAAGGTCGAGCCCGGAGTCCCGTCTGGCACCGGAGATGAGCTTTTTAAAGCTTCTTTCCATCTCCAGCTTGCCTGCAGCCAGCTCGTCCCGGCTGAGGATCAGCTCTCCTGCCGGCGGGATGATGACCTCACCGATCCTGTCATCGGACCTCTGGCTCAAGGGGTCAAAGGTCGTGATAGAATCTACGAACTCGTCAAAAAAGTCGATACGCGCGGGCTTATCCGAAGTCAAGGGGAAAATGTCGAAGATCCCGCCCCTTATGCTGAACTGGCCGCTGCCCTCAACGGTCTCCACCCGCTCATAGCCCAGGCTCACCACCCTTTTTGCCAGCTCCTGGGGGTCGCATTCATCCCCCTCCTTGATCCGGATAAGGCTTTGCCTAAAGACCTCCGGGGGCATATTTGGCGTGAGCAGGGCATCTATCGAAGCTACGACAAGGAGTTTTTCGCCGCTCATGATCCGCTGAAGCACCGAAAGCCGCTGCCCTATCACCTCGTGGCTATGGGCGGCGGCGTTGTACAGCATAACTTCCCTCTGGGGAAACAGGACCGTCTCCCTGGGGAAGAAGAACTTGAAGTCCTCATAAAATTTATTTGCCTGCAGCTCGTTGAAGGTTATGAAGAGGCAGGGCTTTTCAAGGGGATAGATGACGCAGCTGGCCAGGTGGCACTTCTGGGCCTCGGACACGCCTGTCACAGAAGTAACCCCGCTGAGCCTTGCTACCGATTGCCTTAAGTCGTCAAACTGAGGCCATTCCTCCATTGGCTTGAGCCAGATCGGAACCATCCGTCACCCGCCTTTCCTTACTTTTTCATTATAATGTAGTTCCATGCGCAATGGGCCAGCACAGCGCCCGCCAGCGCGGGATATATGGTCCCGGTCAGGCTGAAAAGCAGGCATGTCAGCCCTCCGAAGGCCGAGTGGCTGAGCAGGCTGACCAGGGCAGCCCACCTGCCCGTTTCCCTTCGGCTGCTGAAAAAATCATATATCGCCTCGCCCAGTCCGAACAAAATATGGACATGCAAAAGAGGCCTATTCAGAAAATAGGCCGGCAAAGTCTTGAACAGCTCCTCAAAGAAGGGAGCTCCGTATATCACTGCTTTCTCTCTGAGCAGCCTCAGCAGTAGCTTGTTGATGATATATGATGCCGCCAGAGCCGCTGCCGCAAGTACAAGTTCAGCCATTCATCGCTCCTGACCCGTTGTATCTGCTCATGGCTTCATTTACGCCCATGGCTATGATGCATTCTATGCCCGCAACTGCCCTTTCACAGGCCTTTTTGACAGGCTCGATCTCCTCGCCTTCAAACCGCGAAGTCACAAAGTCCGCAAGGTCCAGCCCCTCCGGCGGTTTGCCTATGCCTATCCGTACCCTGGGGAACCTGTCAGTGTTCAAAAGGTATATGACGGACTGCATACCCCTGTGGGTGCCTGCGCTGCCGAAGGGCCTGATCCTGATCACGCCCGGGGCCAGGTCCACATCATCATAGACCACTATGATCCTGTCAACCTCGGGCTTGTACCACTGCATCAAAGCTAGCAGGCTTTCCCCGCTGTTGTTCATGTAGGTCTGAGGCTTGGCGAGGACCACCTTTTCGCCCGCTATGGTACCCTCACCGATCAGCGCCTTGTGCTTTATCTTGTTGACCTTTATCGAGTGGGCCTGGGCGAGGAGGTCTATTACATAAAACCCGATATTGTGCCTGGTGCCGTGATACTTATCACCCGGATTTCCCAGTCCGGCTATAATATACATAATAGATTTCCCCTATATATTATTCGTACATTACCCTTTATTCAAACAAGGTGCTGACGGGAAGCCCTTCGAATATCCTCTCTATGGCTTCTGCAAACAGGGGAGCGACTGAAAGCACTTTGATCTTGTCTATCCGCTTTTCAGGAGATAGGGGGATGGTGTTGGTGATGACCAGCTCCTTGATGGGCGACCTCTCAAGACGCTCTATGGCCGGCCCGGACAATACCCCGTGGGTCGAGCAGGCATAGACTTCCTTTGCACCGCCTCTTTCTATCAGGGCAAAGGCTCCCTGCTCAAAGGTACCTCCCGTATCGATGAGGTCATCTATAAGTATGCAGCGCTTGCCCCTGACGTCCCCGATGATGTTCATTACCTCGGCCACATTGGCCTTGGGCCGCCTCTTGTCTATGATCGCAAGGGGAGCATTGAGCTTGTGGGCAAAGTTCCGCGCGCGGGTGACGCTGCCAAGGTCCGGAGATACAACAACCAGGTCATCGCCGCAAAAATCCCGCTCGATATAGTACCTTGCCAGGATCGGCATGCCCACCAGGTGGTCGACGGGGATATTGAAAAAGCCCTGGATCTGCGCTGCGTGCAGGTCCATGGTCAGTACCCTGTCCGCGCCCGCACTGGTTATAAGGTCGGCAATCAGCTTGGCTGTGATGGGATCGCGGGCCTTGACCTTGCGGTCCTGCCTGGCATACCCGTAATAGGGGATGACTGCGGTTATCTCGCCCGCTGACGCTCTCTTGAAGGCATCCACCATGATAAGCAGCTCCATAAGATGCGTGTTGACCGGGGCGCATGTCGACTGAACAATAAAAACATCCGAACCCCTGACAGTCTCATATATGTCCACCGAGATTTCTCCGTCGCTGAACTTGGAGACCTTGGCGCTCCCCAGGGGCACTCCAACGTTTCTGGCTATCTCCTCGGCCAGCTCCGGATTGGAGTTTGCAGTAAAAATCTTGAGGCTTGTACCACGGGACATTATCAAAACTCCTCCATCCATATACTACCCGTATTAATATGCTCTTAAAATCCGTCAGCTATAGTATCGGCTTTTGATTATTGTCGCTCCATAGCGTAAATGCAAATAACATTATACCTTAAAATAAATAAAATGTTTATACAGATATGGAGAAAAATAAATCAAAAAAAACTTAACATTAGGCACAAAAAAATAAGCTTTGAGGAGAGGGGCCTCTCCCTTAAGCTTATTCTTCACCCATGCCGTTGTACTTTTCAAGTACCAGACTCTGCAGCTTTTCCCTTGTCTCTGAGTTTATCGGGTGTGCAATGTCCCGGTATTCTCCGTCCGGGGTCTTGCGGCTGGGCATCGCAATGAACAATCCGTTCTGCCCTTCGATAACTTTTATGTCGTGCACCACGAACTCGTCGTCGAATGTAACGGATGCCACTGCTTTCATTTTCCCTTCTGCGTTGATCTTCCTGATCCGTACATCAGTAATGGTCACAAAAGTTCACCACCTCTCGAGCTAGAAAGCATGCGGATTATAATTGGATGTGCTTTATTTATTCGCCAAAAAAAACCATACTCCTTCTCATTTCCTAAAATTCCTTAAAATTTATTGATTTAACCAGTCTGCAGGCACTATCTCTATTTTCCTGCCTGATTCGTCCACTGCCAGAAGCTCCATCAGGGAGGTATATTCACTGATAAGCTTCACTTCCGGCTCCCTGGTTGCTATTACGACTCCGACGCCGGCGATCTCTACGTCAAACTCCTTTAGAAGCTCCTGCATGCCCTTGGCCGTCCCGCCGCCCTTCATGAAGTCATCGATGATCAAGGCCCGGCCGCCCTTCTGGACAGCCCGCCTGGACAGGGACATGGTCTGCAGCCGCTTTGACGAAGCGGTCACATAGTTTATGCTCACCAGGGACCCTTCGGTCACATTGCCTTCCCTTCTGGCCACGACCACGGGACACCCCAGGGAGTGGGCCGTCATTATGGCCACCGGTATGCCCCTGGTCTCTACGGTTATGACGAAATCAGGCTTCTTGCCTAGAAATCTGCTTGCAAATATATCGCCTATCTGCTTCAGTATCCGGGGCATATATATGATGTCGTTCATATATAAAAAGCCCCCGGGCAGGATCCGGTCGGGATCGGACAACCTCCTGCACAAATCCTTCACGAAAGCCGCCGCCTGTTGGTATACGGGCTGGGGGATGAACTTGATGCCGCCTGCCGCACCGGGCACGGTCTCTATATCCCCAAGGCCGAATTTCTGAAAGGTATCCCTGAGCAGGGCAGCGTCTTCGCTGATAGTGGATTTTGCAGTGTTGAAGAGCTCGCTGAAATAGCTTAAGGTGAATATGGTATTGGGATTAGAGGTCAGGATCCCGGTAATGGCGGCGATCCGCTCATTCCTGTTCATTCTCAGCATGAATACCCCTCCCGGTACATGAGCTTGCAGGCTGTGTGATAATTTTTTATCATATGGTATGATTATACCATAAAACAGACATGTAGCAAAAAAGCTGCCTCAAATTTGCTTTAAGGCAGCTATGGGATTTTATATTGTTTGACGCATCTTTTCTATCTTGAGGCAGACAAGCCTTTTCTATGCTCGAATACTGCAGTGTTGTTGTATATATCAAGGGCATCCAGGGCGAGGCCTGTACCCAAAGCCACAGCGGAAACCGCGTCCTCCGCCAGGTAGATAGGTATCCTGGTCCTTTCATGCAATGCCTTGTCCATGCCGTACAGGAGCGCGCCGCCTCCCGTCAGCACGATGCCCTGGTCACATATGTCCGATGCAAGCTCGGGCGGCGTCCGCTCCAGGGCTGAGCACACCGCTTCTATAATGGCATCCACAGGCTCGGCCAAAGCTTCCAGCATTTCCTCGCTGGTCACAGTGAGGGTCTTGGGAAGCCCTGATACCATATTGCGCCCCGTGACGGTGATTGAGACCGATTCCTTGCGGGGATATGCGCACCCTATCTTTATCTTCATATCTTCAGCCGTGCGTTCACCGATGAGTATATTGTGCTTCTTGCGCATGTATCTGATGATGGCATCGTCAAAATTGTTGCCGGCTACCTTTATGGACTCGGTAAGTACGGCCCCGCCCAGGGAGATTACAGCTATATCTGTCGTACCTCCGCCGATGTCAACGACCATGTTGCCACAGGGCTTTGATATGTCGATGCCCGCGCCTATGGCAGCAGCTATGGGCTCCTCTATGAGATAGGTCTTGCCCGCGCCGGCTTCATAAGCCGCTTCGAGCACCGCCCGCTTCTCGACCTCCGTGACCCCGCTGGGTACGCAGATGACCACCCGGGGCTTGCCAAAAAGGCGCCTGCCTGCTGCTTTCCTAATGAAATACTTGAGCATTATGAGGGTGGAGTCGTAATCGGATATGACCCCTTCTGCCAGTGGCCGTATGGCAACTATGTTGCCCGGGGTCCTGCCCAGCATCCTGCGCGCTTCCTCTCCGACAGCAAGGACGGCATTGGTATTGCTGTCCTTGGAAATGACCGATGGCTCCTTGAGTACTATGCCCTTCCCTTTAACATAAACCAGTACTGTGGCAGTACCAAGATCTATGCCGATATCCCTGAAACCGAACAAACTACAGCACCTGCCTCTTTTGTATATATCTGTATATAAATTCTGACATTAATCACGATTGTTGATAAATATTCTATTTGCATTTAGAAAATCCTCTTTTTTTATTTGAAAATATTAAGAAAAAACCCGATTGCTGCCTGCAGACAACCGGGTCTCATGAGGCTGTATCCTGTTGCTCATAAATATGTATGATTATCTCTCCTTCAGTGTTTTATCAGACTGAAAAGGTGCGGACAGCTCTATTCACTCTGCCTGGCCAGCTTGTATTTGGCCCGGGTTGCGCGCCCGCCCCTTATGTGTCTCTCAGCTTTATTCTGTCCCAGTACTTTCTTTACCTCTTCTGAAATAGCGGGGTTTATCTTCGGAAGGCGCTCCGACACATCCTTATGCACAGTACTCTTGCTCACTTTGAATACCTTGGCTGCTTCACGTACCGTTGCCTTTGTCTCAATTATGTAGTTGGCAATTTCAACAGCTCTTTCCTCAATATAATCCTTCAAAGTCTAATCCCCCCCTAACAATATCTGCCCGAGACTGCCTTATATATAAAATTAATATGCTGAATAAGCCGAATATAGAATGACAAAAAAATAAAGTCCGGATATTTCCGAACTTTTGAAGCCTGCTGGCTGTTATATTTTCAAAACTGTATACAGGTTCTGATGCTTTCTGCTAATTGTCCTTGATGAACAGGAGCGGGTCCTGGCATTCACCGTCCAGAATCACTTCAAAGTGCAGGTGGGCCGGATCGAGTATCTCAAAGGCCGCTGTCTGGCCCAGGCCGCTTATGGTCTGGCCCTGGACCACCTGCTGGCCGACCTTTACCATATCCCCGGTAGAGACGCCAGTGTACACGGTCCGCAGGTCCTTTTCATGCTCATGCTTCAGGACTATTTCTATGCCCCTTAAGGGGTCCTCGCTGATGCTCTCCACCACGCCATCCATGGCAGCCTTGACTTCCCCGCCAGGCATGCCCTTTATGTCTATGCCGGTGTGGCCGCACCACTGCTTCAGGGTCTTGCTGTAGACCAGGTGGCCGTCCTCGGTGAAACCGTTGATTATCTCACCGTTGACCGGCAGTATCATCAGCTTCAGGTCCTTCTTGTTCCCTGAGGCCGGCAAGGAATCATCATCCTCGTTGCCCGTCCCGGCATTTTCCCCGTCCTCATCCCCTGTCTCTTCAGACCCGCCGGTCTCATCGGTCTTGTCGTCTCCCTTGAGATCACCTTCGTTTTCCGCTATAGTCGGAGTGGGATCTGCCGCTTCGGCGAGATTATCCTTTTTATCATTCCCGTGGCCGTTGGCCGTCAGCAGAGCGGTGATTCCGACTATGCATACACAAAGCATCAGGACTATATAGAATCCATACCTGTCCAGAAAGGCGGCAAATCTCTTTTTCGAAAAGGTATTTTTCATCCTTTCCCTAAAGGTCATCTTCCCCATCAAATATGCACCTCCATTAGTATTCTCTCCATTTAAATAGAAATTAATACTAATGGATTGAATATTTGGTATCAAATTTATCAGTAGTGCTCGATAGCGACTCCCTGGTAATAATGAAGGAGGATATCCCTGAACGTGCTGCCCGCCTTGGCCATCCTGTCGGCCCCCACCTGGCTCATGCCGACACCGTGACCGAAGCCCTTTGTATATATGGTCACGGAGCTTTTGCCAAACTGCAGGGTGAAATCAGTGGAGTTGAGCCCGTACATCATGCGAAAATCCGTGGCTCTTAGGGTGATCCCCCCGACAGTTATGCTCTTGACCCTGCCGCTTTTCGTATAGCCGTTGATCTTCACCTGGTTTGCCAGGTTGTTGGGGTTCAGGCTGTTTTTGTAATGCCGGCTGAATATGTCCACAAACTCCTTGTTGCTGAAAGTCACCCCGGTGCGGGTCAGGTCTTCTCCTTCCGGGCTGCTCACCACCTTATAGTATGGCAGGGATCTTGAAAAGACCTCCCCCGCATCTTCGGTCTTGCCATTGCTGGTCGAATGGTAAAATACTTCTATGGGTTTGCCCTCATATTTCATGATGAGCCCCACCGTTTCATTGACCGCCTGCTTCAACCTGCCATAATACTTGTCAAAGCTGCCGCCCCAGTTTTTCTGCATGGACTCGAGGGGGATCCATTCCTGGCAATGGGCATAGGAGCTGCAGACATCAGCGCCGGGGTTTTTGCTGCATCCTTTGCCGCCGAACCTTTTGAGCTTGGATATTATAAGGGTCCGTGCCGCCACAGCCTGGGCCTTGAGCGCTTCCATCTCATAGCTGGCAGGCATTTCTCCCGCCAGCACTCCTATCAGGTATTCCTCAAGGGGCATTTTCTCAAGCTTTCCGGTCCTGTGGTTGTACATCGTGATCTCTATATCATCAGTTTCAGGCACGATAATGATCTTGTCAGGATCAAAGGTCTCATTCGGACCTGGGCTTCCCTCACCGGAAAACCTCGAGACCACTACAGCAAAAATAAGCAAAAATGCAAAAGCGATAAGTATCACGCTGGCATATCGCCTCATATGGAAGGCACCTCGCTCATCAAAGTCGTACCCTTCATACTATGAATACTCACCGCTTTTTAGAACAGCTATTGGGTTCTTTCTATGTTGGCTCCAAGAGCCTTGAGCTTCTCTTCTATCCTTTCATAGCCCCTGTCTATATGGTAGATGTCCCTTACCCTTGTAGTCCCATCGGCATAGAGCCCGGCTATCAGGAGGGCTGCGCCTGCCCTCAGGTCCGTCGCCCTGACATCCGTGCCCGTCAACCGCTTCACCCCTTCTATGATCGCGCTGCGCCCTTCTATCTTGATACGTGCCCCCAGCCGCTTGAGCTCACTTACATGCATGAACCGGTTTTCGAACACTGTTTCCGTTATTATGCTCGTACCTGGCAGCACACACATAAGTGCCATCATCTGGGCCTGCATATCCGTGGGGAAACCCGGGTAGGGCAAGGTCTTCAGGTCTATGGGCCTGAGCGGCCTCTCGACCGTGACCCTCATCCCGTCATCAAGCTCATAGATACTGATGCCCGCTTCCTTGAGCTTTGCCTCGACCGGCCTTAGGTGGTCCGCTATTACGTTTTTGAGTATGATGTCTCCGCCGGTTATCGCCGCGGCTACCATAAAGGTCCCGGCTTCTATCCTGTCAGGGATGATGGTATGGCTTGCACCGGACAGGCATTTCACGCCCTCGATCTTTATCGTGTCCGTACCGGCCCCCCTGACGCTGCCGCCCATCGAGTTGATGAAGTTGGCCAGATCTATGATCTCCGGCTCCTCGGCGGCGTTTTCTATTATGGTCAGCCCGTCAGCCAGGGCTGCCGCCATTATGATGTTTTCGGTGGCGCCCACGCTGGGAAAGTCCAGATAGATACGGTTGCCCCTCAGCCTGTCGGCCCTTGCCTCTATATAGCCATGGCCCAGAGTGATATCAGCACCGAGGGAGGCAAACCCCTTGAGATGTAAATCTATCGGCCTTGTACCTATCGCACATCCGCCCGGCAGCGAGATCTTCACGCTGCCAAAGCGGGACAGGATCGGGCCCATCACCAGGAATGACGCCCTCATCTTCCTTACCAGCTCATAGGGAGCAGATGTATTGGCAATGCTATTGTTATCTATGGTTATATGTGATCCTTCACGGGTTATCTTCGAACCGAAATGCTCCAGCAGCTCACACATGACCTCGACATCCTCAAGGTCCGGAATGTCATCCAGTCTGCTTGTATCATCCGTCAACAGCGATGCAGCCAGGATCGGCAGGACCGAATTCTTTGCACCGCTGATCACTACCTCTCCCTTCAGCGGGCCGCTTTTCGATACCAGTAAGCTGGGCATATCAGTCACCTCCTCCACTCGATATGCTATGTATCGGTGCCATGTATGTTGCTAATACCCCGTAAATATGATCGGGGTCCCCAGCCAGACATGGGTCGCTTTATCATACTCGCTGTATCTGAGTGCAACATTCAGGTTTATTTTCCGGCCGTCGGCACTGAGACTGCTGCCCTCTATGAAATCAGACCAGCCTGTCAGGCTTATGAAGCCATCAGCCTTTACTCCTTCGGTTATCTTTCCCCTGCAGGAAGCAAATATCTGCCTGCAGACCCGGTCCATGTTCGGCCCGGTCAGCCTGCCGGGCAGGGTGCCCATGTACAGGGTACTGACAAAGCTGTCCCGGGAAAGTCCCTTCAAAAAGCCCGTCAATGCACAATGCACACTATTATAGACAGCTTCGGAGGGGTTATCGATAAGGACCTCTACGGTCATGAAGGTCCCAGGGCCGCCGCCCGCGGGACTGTATCCCTTGTATAGACCCCACCTGATAGAGACGCCGTCAATACCGATCTCATTGCTGACATTCCCATCACTGCTCGAATTTAAGATTTTGCCGGCCAGAAGGTCTGTTTGAGGATCGATCGGGTATCCATCATCTAGTTTTGCCCAACCCTTGATCTGAATTGCATCCAGATCGATCCCCAGGTCATCAAAAATCCGCCCCGGGTCAGGCCTTCCCGTATCTGTCGTCTCAGCATGCATGCAGGCAAGGCCGGCAGCCGGAGCCACTATCAGCGCCAGGGTCACTATCAGCATAAGAGCCGTCAAAAGCAGATCCGGCACGGAAAAATATCTTTTCATACAAACACCTCACAAAATACTGCACTTCAATTATTGCCCAAGGGTTTATCTTGTATACCCCGGCCGGTAAATGATTCATGTATATCACAGATGTGTAGCTATACCCTGAAATCTGCTCTGTTTCCAACCTTTTTTCATATGCAGATGTGCATGAATTGAGTCTGCATCCGTTTACAAACTACAAACCCGTATAATATAATGTAGACAAACATATCATCAGGGGGCGCGCGGTTATGGAAAGAGCGGAGTTGTCACGGGTCAGGAAGATCCATTTTATAGGCATAGGCGGGACAAGCATGAGCGGGCTTGCCCACATCGCCCTGCACAAGGGTTTTGAAATATCAGGATCCGATATGCGGCCCTGCATCTACACGGAAAAGCTGGAAAAGGAAGGACACCACGTCTGCATCGGACACCATGCCGAGAATATCCCGGATGATTGTGACCTTGTCGTATATACACCGGCTATAAACGAAAGCAATCCCGAGCTGCAGGAGGCAAAAAGGCGCGGCCTGCCCCTTATGCAGCGCAAGGAGTTCCTGGGGTGGCTGACATCCCTCTATCCTTGCACGATAGCTGTATCCGGGACCCATGGAAAGACCACGACATCGTCAATGATCTCCATGATGCTGCTGAATGCCGGCCTTGACCCTACCATCAGCGTAGGCGGCACTATACCCGAGATAGACAACAATTACAGGGTGGGCTCCAGCCAGTACTTTGTGACGGAGGCTTGTGAGTTCGTTGACAGCTTTCTCCACTCCGTACACCGTATCGCAGTCATCCTGAATGTTGAAGAGGACCATCTTGACTATTTCAAGGGCGGGATCAGGCAGATCCGGTCATCCTTCCTGAAATTCGCGCAGATCGTGCCGGAGGACGGCCTTTTGATACTGAACGGCGATGATCCCGGCTTAAGCTTCATCAAGGAGGAATGCAGGTGCAAGGTCCTGACCTTCGGCCTTGGAGAGCACAATGACTATACTGTCACTGACATCGAGTACAACTCTGTAGGGCTGCCGACATTCAATGTGCTCAAGCAGGGCAGGCTGCTCGGACAGTTCAGCTTGTCCATCCCAGGCCGCCACAATGCTATGAATGCCCTGGCTGCCATCATCTGCGGGGACTACCTTGGTATCCCCCTGGAGAGCATGCAGAAGACCCTCTTCGATTTCAAGGGGGCAAGGCGCAGGTTTGAGTTCAGGGGCGAGGTCAACGGGATCAAGGTGTTCGAGGACTATGCCCACCATCCCACAGAAGTCGAGATAACCATAGAGGCCTGCCGGAACTACAAGCACCGCAAGCTCTGGGTGGTCTTCCAGCCCCATACCTACTCCCGGGTCCATTACTTCTTTGATCAGTTTGTAAAAGCCCTGGGGACATGCGATTTCCTTGTCATGAACGATATCTACTCAGACCGCGAGGCCAATGCCTGGGGAGTATCAAGCGAGATGGTGTCCCAGGCGGTCACGGAGAGATACGGCACACCTGCTGTGACCATCAGCACTTTCGAGGATATCGTCTCCTTCCTCGCCGACAGGCTACAGCCGGGAGACCTGGTCCTGGTCGCGGGTTCTCAGAGCATCAACAAGGTGGCCTTCATGCTGGTGGACAGGCTCAAGGAGCTGGCTGCAGACCAGGTCGCCGCAAGTATTGACCAGGGTTGATAGGTTTGTATGACATAAGGATATGATTTGCTTTTACAGGACATAAAATGCCCCTGCTTCCGTTTTTCACGGATGCAGGGGCTTCTATATTCTTACCCGCTTTACTTCGTCTATCTCAATGCTTTCAGCATAAGCTTCATCGTGCGGTCCTTCAGGGCTTTTATGAGCTCGTCGTCTGAACGCACGCTCATATGCCCTTGCTCTGTCGACACAACTTCCACATCTGCCGCCTTTTCAGGTGGCTGCAAGCTGAGCCTCGGCAGGATCCCCTTGTTTAAAAATATAACTTCATTGCAGAAGGCTGAAAGGAAACCGTTTAGGATAAGCCTGCAATCATCGGCTGATATTTCCTTGGCGATCAGCCCTTCTTTTTTGCCTGTCGCGAGTATAGTATCGATCTGCTCATCCACACCCTCCCTGATCGCCGTAAGCATGCCGGGGTCCTCATATATGAGCTGGGCAAGCTCCGACTGGCCCAGGTTCAGAAACATCAACAGCAGGCCGGAGAAGCGCGTATCAAGCATATCTACAAGATAGTCCATGGTATTCCGTAAGATATCAACAAGCCCCTTATGTTTTGAAACAAAGGACTTGAATTCCCTGTACTCCTTGTGCACATGATAATGCACCGCTTCCCTGATAAGCTCCTCCTTGCTTTCAAAGTACTCGTAGGCAGTGCTTTTCCCCATGCCGGCCGCAGCCGCGATGTCGGCCACCTTGAGCTCGTGAAGCCTGTATCCCCGGTTCAGGAGCGCCATGATGCCTTCGAATATGGATATCTCCTTTTCAGAGTATTCCCTTGGCTGATCCATTCAAACACCTCCGTCAAGGCTGCACAGATCCTTACTCAGCCTTAAAGCTCCTCACAGGCTTTCTGTTGAATATATCATACATGACCGGCACCACGATCAGGGTAAGCAGGGTAGCATAGGTCAACCCACCTATGGTTACAACAGCCATGGGCTGCATCATCTCGGCACCGGAGCCGTATCCCAGGGCAAGGGTCGTCATAGCCAGTATGGTAGTCAGGGCTGTCATAAATATTGGCCTTATCCTGGTGGCACCTGCAGTCACAAGGGCTTCCCTCTTATCCATACCGCCCTCCCGCAGCTGATTGACATAGTCGACAAAGACGATACCGTTGTTCACGACCACACCGGCCAGTACGAGGAAGCCAAGGAGGGATATGACTGACAGCTCCATGCCGCTTGCCCAAAGGAGGAGCAGGCCTCCGGTGAAGGCCAGGGGCAGGGTGAACATCACTATGAAGGGCGACAGGAGGCTCTGGAACTGGGCTACCATGATCAGGTAGATGAACACAACGGCCAGGGCGATCATCAATGCAAGGTCATTCATGGAGTTTTTGATCATCTCATTTTCACCCTCCAGGCTGACCACATAGCCTGCCGGCGCCTTGTAATCCTTGAGCCTTGCCTCGACATCGCGGCTTACCAGGCCTATATTGTAGCCATCCGCTATCTCAGCTGATACGGTCATATACCTGGACTGGTTTTCCCTGTTGATGGATCTTAAGCTGTCGGTCTCCTTGATCTCTGCGATATCTCCCAGGGCTATCTCCTTTTTGGTGCCGTCCTTTTGGGTGACTTCGAACTTATACTCAGCCAGGTTGTCGCGGGTTATGCCCTGCTGGTCGGTTTTCACCAGCATGACCGGATAGTTTTCACTGCCCTCGGTCAGTATCGTTGCCTGGGTCTCAGTCTGAAGGGCCGAAGCAATCTGGGCAAAAACCTGAGCTACGGTGAGCCCTTCCCGTATCGCCTTGTCCTTGTCGACCAGTATCCTGGTTTCCCTGTCGGCGTCCTCCAGCCCTGTTTCCACATTGGCCGTACCCTCTGTACTCCTCAGGATCTCCGCTATATCCTTCGCTATCCCAGCCAGAGTATCAAGGTCCTGGCCCTTGATATTGACCTGGATGCCACTGCCACCCAGTATAGAAATATCCATGTTTGTGGCGCTGACCTCGATCTCCGCATCCAGATCCTTCGTCTTTTCATAGATCAGCTTCTCAACATCTCTGTTGGTCAGGTTTCTTTTTTCTTTAAGCAGTATATAGAAGGTCGTGCTGTCGCCTGAACCGCGGCCCATAAGAGTCAGGCCTGACTGTCCGCCACCGCTCATGGCGCCCACGGTCTCCACCGCCTCGATCTCCAGGATCCGCTTCATGACCTCATCGTTCATGGCATAGGTCTCTTCGCGGCTGGCCCCCTTGGGCATTTTCAGGGTAGCGCTCATCTGGGGTGAATCAACCTCAGGCATAAAGGCAGTACCCATTATCGTTGCCCCGTATATGCTAAGCCCCAGCAGCGCCAGGGATAAGACGATGACGACCGCCTTCCTGTTCAGGCAGAACCTGAGCAGCTTTTCATACGACCTGACAAAGGCTCCAAACCAGCGGTGCTCCTTGACGGCAGTCTGCTTTAGCAGGGTAGCGCCCATGACAGGTACAAGGGTCAGAGCTACGATCAGGCTTGCCACAAGGCTGTAGGCTATGGTCAGCCCCATATCGGTAAAGAGCTGGCGGGACAAGCCCTCTGTAAAGACGATGGGCAAAAATACGCAGATGGTAGTCAGGGTCGAGGCAGTGATAGCACCCGCCACCTCCTTCGCGCCCCTTATCGCTGCTTGTGAAGCAGACATGCCCTCGTTTCTGAGCCTGTAGATGTTTTCAATGACAACTATGCTGTTGTCTACCAGCATGCCCACACCAAGGGCCAGGCCTGAAAGGGAGATCACGTTTATCGTCACATTGGTGAAATACATAAGGGCAACTGCAAACATAAGGCTTATGGGTATGCTGAAGGCGATAACTATGGTCGGCCTTGCATCCCTCAGGAAGAGGATGAGTATAAGTATGGCAAGGGCCCCGCCTATGAGCAGGTTTTCTATGACGCTACCCGTGATCATGCCGATATAGTCGCCCTGGTCCATAAGCGGACGGATGCTGAGGCCTTCATAGTCAGCCTGGAGCCTTTTGATCTCCTTGTTGATCGCTTCAGCCACCTCGGCTGTGGAGGCCGTGCTCTGCTTCTGGAATGACAGCACTATCCCGTCATTGCCGTTGACCTTGGCATACATCTCCTCTGAATTGTCCGTCATCTCAATGCTTGCAATGTCAGAGAGCCTGATATCCCCTATAGGATCGATGTTGAAGATCACCATGGCCTCGATCTCTTCGGTGGATTTGAAGGTGTCCCCGACCTTGACCAGGTGCTGGCTGCCCCCTTCCTTGATATAGCCCGCAGGCATGCTGAAGTTCTGGGCAGCTAAAATGTTTTTGATGAGGTCCTGGGTCAGTATCTTGTTAAGGTCCGCACCGGCCAGGGCTTGAGCCCTTGCCTTTTCAAACTCGCTGAGGCCCTCCTTGAGCTCCGACTCGCCCTTTTCAAGCTGGAGCTGGGCCTTGGCAAGCTCAACTGCCATGGTTATCTTGCCGGATTCAAGCTTTTCATAAGCTTCGGTCGCCTCCTTCAGCCCGCTTTCAAGCTGGGGCTTCATGGCAGAAAAGGCCATCTGCCGGATGCTTATATTCTGAAGCTCCACGTCAATCGCCGCGATCCTGGCAGGAGCATCCTCAGCCTTCTTTTTAAGGGCTGCCATCTCAGACTGGGACAGGCCCTTCAGCTCTTGAGGCAGCATATGTGAAACCTGGCCCAATATGGCCTGGTACATTTCCGGTGTCAGGTTTTCGATCCCCAGGGGGAACAACTGGTCAAAAAGCTGGTTCAGCTCCGCTAGCTGGGACAGGCCTGCCCTCTCCTGCTCAAAGGCGGCCTTCTGGGCATCCAGCAGGGCGCCTTCTGCCAGCAGGGCATTCAGGTTTGCAATGGCGCTGCTGAGCTCTGCGCCGGCCTTTGCAAGCTGGACCTGCTTGCCGGGAGTCTCCTTTTCAAGGGCTTCCCGGCCCTTCGAAATATCCTTCTGGGCATCATCCAGGGCCTTGCGGTTTTCATCCAGCTTTTTCTCAAGTTCGGCCCTGACCTTGTCATTAAGGTCCGATATCTTATCGTTGTTTAAAATTATTTCAAGCTGCTTTTTTATAAGCCCGGAGGCGCTGACCGAGGCAACACCGTCCAGCCTTTCAAAGGCAGGTATAACGACATCATTGGTAAAACCGGACAGCTCCGCCTTATCCATGCCTTCCCGGTCAACACTGGCGACAACGATCGGGATCATGTCCGGGCTGATCTTCAGCAGGATCGGAGTCCCCACCTCGTCGGCCAGCTGGCCTCTGACCAGGTCTATCTTGCCGGACAGGTCTATCATCGCACTGTCCATATTGGTGTCCTGGACATATTCGAGTATTATCACGCTGGAATTTTCACTGGATATCGAGCTGATATTCTTAAGCCCGCTGGAGGTGCCAAGCACCGCCTCCATGGGCCTGGTCACGGCCTGCTCCACCTTTTCAGGGCTGGCCCCGGGATACGAAGTGATGACTACGATATAGGGCAGCTCCATCGAAGGCAGCAGGTCCGTTGTCATGTTGATGAACGAAATCACACCAAGCACTATTATGAGTATTACTGCAACGACCACTGTATATGGCCTTCTTACGCTGTATTCAGCAAGCATAGAGATCCTCCCGTCTTGTAAGTAAACTTGCACTCTATTCCGACCGACCGTTCGGTCGGGTAGATACAAAAAATATAATAGCACTCTTTTTGATGTATGTAAAGAATATCGCCAGGAGCCCTGAGCCTGATCCACCCTTGCAGATGTAACAAAAGCAGGCCGGTCCGGCATGCAGAAAGCATTCGAAAGCTTATTACCTCACGATCCGGACAGCCTGCTTCTTAAGGAGGGCTATTGTAAACTGTTTAGAATTTTATGAACCTGTCGCCCGGAACACCGCAGATACTGCATTTTTCAGGAACAGCCTTTTCGATATTGCCACAAACCGGGCAGAGGTAATAGAAGACCTCCTCTGTCTCATCAAGGTTCTCAAGGGCTTCCTTGTAGAGCCTTGCATGGACCTCTTCAGCCTTCATTGCATATGTAAAAGCTGTAAGCGCAGCTTTATTGCCTGAGACTTCCGCTTCCTTTACGAACTCAGGATACATCTCCTTGTATTCATAGGTCTCACCGGCAATGCCATCCTGCAGGTTTTCAGCAGTCGTGCCGACTTTACCGGCCAGCTCATAGAGCTTCATGGCATGCAGGGTCTCAGCCTCTGCAGCGGCCCTGAAGAGCTTCGCTGCATTGAGCTTGCCTTCCTTTTCGGCCTTCTTTGCATAGGCCAGATACTTCCTGTTTGCCTGTGACTCCCCGGCAAAGGCAGCCATCAGGTTTTTGAGTGTTTGGTTCTCGTTCATAAAGCATTCCTCCTTGATCATATGAATTTCATGCTTTTGCATCGATCCTGACTGCAAAGCCATCAATATCTATATATAAACCGAAACAGCCATGGGAAACATTTAAAATCAAATGTACTGCTGTGTTTTTGTGTCCAGGATTTGTGTTAATATAAAGCCAGGGTCTAATTATGGCTTCATGAAAGGGTGTGCAAATGCAATGGGTTTTTCGGATAAGACCGTGATCATAACAGGAGCTGCAAACGGGATAGGCAGGGGCATCGCCCTGCTGTATGCGGAAAAAGGGGCAAATGTGGTCGTAGCAGATATAGATGCAAAAGCAGGAACGCAAACAACCGCCCTGATCAAGGAAAACGGCGGAGAAGCGCTTTTCGTACATACGGATGTGAGGCTGGAGTCAGATATCATCCGTCTTATGGAAACAGCCTTTCAGGCATACGGCCGCATCGACATTCTTATAAACAATGCGGGGATAGCGATTTTCAAATCACCCCTGGACCTAACATTGACTGAATGGGAAAATGTCATAAACACCAACCTGAGAAGCGTTTTCCTGGGATCGCGCGAAGCGGCAAAATACATGAAACAGAACGAGGACGGCGGGGCTATCGTGAACATTGCCTCGACCCGGGCCATCATGTCGGAGCCTGACTCCGAGGCCTATGCCGCATCCAAAGGCGGGATCGTCGCCCTGACCCATGCACTGGCAGCCTCCTTGAGCAAGTACGGTATCACCGTCAATGCCATCTCTCCAGGATGGATCGAGACCGGTGACTATTCTAAGCTAAGGAAAATCGACCATGAGCAGCACCTGTCAGGGCGTGTGGGCAAGCCTGACGATATAGCGCGCGCCTGCCTGTACCTGACAGCCAGGGAAAACAACTTCGTAACCGGGATCAACCTGGTCATAGACGGCGGGATGACAAAAAAAATGATCTATGAGGAATAGATCTTTGCTCTCAGACCCTCTATCCTACTTTTTAACAATAGGTACCCACAGCTCCTGTTCGATTTTGCTTCCCGGAGCCAGGTAGTTTTCTATACAAGGCTGGTTGGCAAGCTCACAGCCTGATGTGGGGAGCCACTCCGAATATAGCCTGTTCAAAGCCTCAACAACATTGGGGAACACTGCATATGTGCATGGGGGAATTATTATCTCCTCCATGCCTTCAGGCACTTCGTAGTCATAGCGTACGCTCACGGCTATAAAGCTCTTGTATCTCAAGCGGAAATTCATGCTTTATGGCTTCAAACTTCTCTCTTTCCGCTTCAGTGGTTTTCTTTCCTTGCCGGAATCTAACGCATGGAGTATCGTAATACATGCCTGCGGCCTCATCAAGCCGATATTTACCACGCATAAATCTCACTGTGTCCAGCCTTGCCTTGTCGAACCTCCTTCATTTGGACAACCCCTGCTTATGTTCATTCTTCTATTTTAAGGATCATTTTTGTAATACTCGATCGTTTTGCCCTCAGCAGAGTCTTTCGCCCATGACCACAAATACTGGAACCGCTTCTCATAACAGCGTATGGCAGGGCTGTCCATATCATACCATGATTCCATATGATAAAGGCGGCTTGTAACTTTTTTGTAACGTTATAAATGGAAAGGCATATAATTGAATATTGAACATAAAATTATAATTAAATACTTATTGACAAACAAAAAACTTTACGTTAATATAGGACGAAATAGCAAAGGCGCTGTTGTCGTTAGATAACAGCGCCTTTATTAGTATATAGCTCTGCTGATCCTGCCAGAATATAATAACACAAAGGCGTGTATTTTATTGATCCATCAATAGAATGCACGCCTTTTTTGGTACCAGGAGATATCCGTCAGGGCAATGCCATATGATATGGCCCTGCTGTTTCAACCAAAATGTCATCAATAAATTCAATATATATATCAAAGTCCAGCGGTTAAGTGTCAAGACCCAAATTGGAAATGAACCTTGAAAAATTCATATGATATTGCCTGGAAAACACAAAAAATGAGCATG
>Ga0116169_1000349_pt1 | contig 49230 bp, 45 predicted proteins | sample AD_UKC130_MetaG_FD_89796 | JGI IMG/M metagenome (GOLD analysis project Ga0116169, IMG submission 89796) | Active sludge microbial communities of municipal wastewater-treating anaerobic digesters from Canada - AD_UKC130_MetaG | ecosystem: Engineered > Bioreactor > Anaerobic > Digestate | place...
CAGCAATGCCCGGTCGGCTGAACTCAAGTTCACCAACTGGGCATCTAGCCACAAGTCGCGCCGCCGCCGCTCCTGGGAAAGTGTCTGCTCCCCCATTTCGGACATCTTGATCAGCACTTGGCGACCGTCATCGGGGTGTGGGGACTTGGCGATGTGTCCGGACTCGAGCAAGCAGTTGAGCGTTCGAGTTACCGAGGGCTGTGACACCTTTTCGGCGGCCGCGATCTGACTTGGGGTGGCCGGGCCGAGCAGGTACACCGACCGCAGCACCGAAAATTGGGTGGCGGTCAACTCTGATTGACGCTCTTGGCGTAGGCGGCGACTAAGCCGCGTCACCGCCTGGGCGAGATGTTCAGACTCAGAGGACATTTACTTAGCATAGCTCATTACCTATGCTAAGTAAAATCAAAGCCTCCCAAACAGCGTTGCGCCCCGTCCAAAGACGGGGCGCACCGCTATTTATAAGTGAAAAGCTATCGCCTCACGGCTTGGCGAGTGCGCCCATCAGGTCGCGGTTCAGGCGACTAATGACGTCCAGCGGGATGCCCTTGGGGCAAGCCGCAGCACATTCACCAATGTTGGTGCAGCCACCGAAGCCTTCGTAGTCCATCTGTTCGACCATGCCCAAGACGCGCGAGTCCCGCTCAGGCTGACCCTGCGGCAACAGGCCAAGGTGGGTGATCTTGGCTGCCGTGAACAGCATCGCAGAACCGTTAGGACACGCAGCCACACAAGCGCCGCAACCAATGCAGGTCGCCGCCTCGAACGCATGGTCAGCGTCGTCCTTTGGCACCGGCAGGTTGTTGGCCTCAGGCGCCGAACCAGTCGGCGCTGAGATGAAGCCACCGGCCTGAATGATCCGGTCAAAGGCGCCTCGGTCAACGACCAAGTCCTTGACTACCGGGAAGGCTCCGGCGCGCCACGGCTCAATGTCGATGACGTCGCCATCGTTGAACGTGCGCATGTGCAGCTGGCAAGTCGTGGTGACTTCGGGACCGTGCGGAATGCCGTTGATGACGACGCCGCACATGCCGCAGATACCCTCGCGGCAGTCCGAGTCGAACGCCACCGGGTCCTTGCCCTCGACCGTGAGCTGCTCGTTGAGCACATCAAGCATCTCCAAGAAGGACATGTGCTCGCTGACATCGTCGAGACCGTAGGTCTCCATGGTGCCCTTGGCGTCGGCGTTCTTCTGCCGCCAGATCCGAACTGTGATCTTCACTTGTAGCTCCTGGCTTTCATCTCGACGTATTCGTACTCCAGCGGCTCCTTGTGCAGGATCGGCTGCTGGTCGCCAAACTCCCACGCGGCGACGTAAGCGAACTGGTCGTCGTGACGCAGCGCTTCGCCGTCTTCAGTCTGGCTTTCACCACGGAAGTGACCGCCGCACGATTCGGCGCGGTTCAGCGCGTCGATGCACATCAGTTCGCCGAGTTCGAAGAAGTCGGCAACTCGACCCGCGCGCTCGAGCGTCTGGTTGAGTTCCTCGGCTTCGCCGGTGACCTTGACGTTTACCCAGAAGTCGTCCTTCAGCTTGCGGATCAAACCGATCGCCTTAGTCAAGCCCTCCTCGGTGCGCTCCATGCCGCAGTAATCCCACATGATCTGACCGAGTTCCTTGTGGTAGGAATCGACCGTCCGCGTGCCCTGAATCGACATGAACTTCTCGATTCGGTCCTCGACCTGTTTGCGAGCCTCAACCACGCGTGGGTGATCGTCGCCGATCGCCTCGTACGGAGCGTGCGAAAGGTAGTCCGCGATCGTGTACGGAAGCACGAAGTAACCGTCGGCCAGACCCTGCATCAGCGCCGAAGCGCCGAGGCGGTTCGCGCCGTGATCGGAAAAGTTCGCTTCGCCGGTCACGAACAGGCCGGTCAGGTTGCTCTGCAGGTTGTAGTCGACCCACAGTCCGCCCATCGTGTAGTGGACGGCCGGGTAGATGCGCATCGGCTCGGTGTACGGGTCTTCGCCGGTGATCCGGGCGTACATGTCGAACAGGTTGCCGTACTTGGCTTCAACGGCTGGCCGGCCGAGGCGCTCGATCGCGTCGGCGAAGTCCAAGTAGACACCAAGTCCGCCTGGCCCAACGCCCTTGCCGTCGTCGCACTGGTACTTGGCTGCCCGCGAAGCGATATCGCGCGGAACCAAGTTGCCGAACGACGGGTAGATGCGCTCGAGGTAGTAGTCGCGCTCATCTTCTGGGATGTCGCGGGCGTGACGAGTGTCGCCGCCCTTCTTTGGCACCCAGATGCGGCCGTCGTTACGCAGCGACTCGCTCATCAAGGTGAGCTTGCTCTGGTAGTCGCCCGAAACCGGGATACAGGTCGGGTGGATCTGCGTGTAGCACGGGTTGGCGAAGTAGGCGCCCTTCTTGTGCGCGCGCCACGTGGCCGTCACGTTGCAGCCCATCGCGTTGGTCGACAGGAAGAACACGTTGCCGTAACCACCCGAAGCCAACACGACCGCGTCGGCGGTGTGCGTCTCGATCTCGCCGGTGACCATGTCGCGCACCACGATGCCGCGGGCGCGTTCGGTGCCGTCAGCGTCGGGAACCATGATCAGTTCGAGCATCTCGTGGCGGGTGTTCATCTCTACCGTGCCGGCCGCGATCTGGCGTTCTAGTGCTTGGTAGGCGCCGATCAGCAACTGCTGGCCGGTCTGGCCACGCGCGTAGAACGTTCGCGAAACCTGAACGCCACCAAACGAGCGGTTGTCGAGTAGTCCGCCGTATTCGCGCGCGAACGGCACCCCTTGAGCTACACACTGATCGATGATGTTCACCGAAACTTGCGCCAAGCGGTAAACGTTCGACTCGCGCGAGCGGAAGTCGCCACCCTTGACGGTGTCGTAGAACAAGCGATAGATCGAGTCGCCGTCGTTGCGGTAGTTCTTCGCGGCGTTGATCCCGCCCTGGGCGGCGATCGAGTGGGCTCGACGGGGGCTGTCCTGGTAACAGAACGCCTTCACGTTGTAGCCGGCCTCACCCAAAGTCGCCGCGGCCGAGCCGCCGGCTAGGCCGGTGCCGACGACGATCACGTTGAGCTTGCGACGGTTGGCCGGGTTGACCAAGTTCATGTGCGCCCGGTGCTCGTCCCAACGCTTCTCAATCGGGCCGCTGGGCGCGGCCTCGTCGCGGATGTCATCGCCAGTGGCGTATAGGTCCACAGTCATTGTCTAAAGTCCTCTTTCAGTCCACGAAGCCGAGCAGGATCGCCCACGGGGGCAACAGGAAGCCGATAGTGATCAGCCCGGAAATCACCCAAGCCAGCGGCGTGAGCCGCGAACCGTTTCGGGTCGCGCTGTGGTTCGCACCCAAGGTCGTCAACGCGCTCCAGACGCCGTGCCACAGATGGAAGCCGACGGCAAGCATCGCGATCGTGTAGGTCAAGACAACCCACCAGATCTCGAAACCGTTGACAACCCGCTGATAGGGGCTGTCGCTGGCGCCGCCTGGATGAATGACGTTTGCGGTCAAATGCAGCAGGTGATAGATCACAAACAGCAGTACGACGACTCCGCCCCAGCGCATGGTGAAGGAGGCGTAACTACGCTGGATGCCCTTGGCGCCGCGCGACGACTGGTACCGCTTGCGGCCCACGTATCCGGCGGCGCGCTTGTTGCGCTTCCACAGGGTTGCCGCGCTGTAGACGTGCGCGAGGATCGCGCCGAGCAGCACAACGCGAACGATCCAGAGCAGTCCCTCGTACGGGAGCATCGGCTCGCCGAAGGTCCGCAGGTGGTGGGCGTACTCGTCGAACGCCTCCTGTCCGGCGAAGATCTTCAAGTTGCCGTACATATGCAGGAGCAGGTATCCGACCATGATTAGACCGGAGACCGCCATCAAAATTTTCAGCGCCACGGTCGACCGCTGTGCGGGCGTGCGCGTCATCTCAGAAGTGGCCACTAATGCAGGTTAGGCCGCTTTGGCGATTCACGCTAAGTCGAACTAAGGCGATCTTTCATAGACGATGGCTATGGTAGTGCAGTGCAGTTACGTCATTTGACCTATTTCGTCGCCGTAGTCGACCAGCAGGGGTTCACCCGCGCCGCCGATGAACTCGGTGTCTCGCAGCCGACTTTGTCCAAGCAAGTACGCAGCCTAGAGAACTCACTTGGCACCCACCTTTTGGTTCGCGGGCGAACCGGCATCGAGTTGACCAGCGCGGGCGAAGCGTTGCTCCCCTTTGCCCGACGCATTCTGATTGAGGCCGAAAACGCCACGCGGTCGGTGCATGAGGTAGCCGCTTTGCAGCGCGGCCGAGTTCGGCTCGGGGCAACCCCATCGATGATCGATGGCCTACTGGCGCCGGTGCTGACTCAGTTTCGAGCCGAACACCCAGGCATCGACTTGGAGGTGCGCGAGGCCGGCTCGCGAGATCTCACTGCCGACCTGACCGCCGGACGAATCGACCTGGCGTTACTGATCGTGCCGCTGCCAAACCCGAACCCAGAAATCCTCACTGAAGTCGTTTTTCGCGAGCGCCTCGTGCTGGCTAGCGCCGCAAATGCCGGGATGCCCGAAAAGTTGGACGTCGCCGCCCTAGTCGATCTGCCGCTAGTGATGTTCCGCGAAGGCTACGACTTGCGCGATGTCACCTTGCGCGCCTGCGCTGCGGCCGGGTTTGAGCCGACGCTCAGCGTCGAAGGAGTCGAAATGGGATCGGTGCTTAGGTTCGTCGAATCTGGCCTCGGCCACGCGGTGGTGCCAGACATCGTGATGCGGGCGCGTAGCGGATTGCGCAGTACCCAACTGGAGAATCCGCCACTTTCTCGAAGCATTGCGATCGCCCACCGCGATGTCGCGTCGCTGCCGCTGGCGGCTAGAGCGTTCCGCTCAGCGTTAGTTGATGCACTAGCCGATCAGTCTCGGTGACCGGTTGATTCAGCCGCCGAATGCGAAAGTGTGGGTCGGCTGCCAGCCAGTTTCGGGATCGTCGACATAGAGATGGACCGCGTCGACCGCGAACTCGCACTCGAAATCTCGAAGGTCGCGAAGCGCGAGGTCCAAGGCTTGATCGTCCACGTTGTGCGCGACCGTGACATGGGGGTGGAACGGAAATTCCGCTTGTGGCGCCTCGATCGCGTTGCGTACGCCCTCAGCGAGCATCTCGATCTGGGCGATCCCCTCGCTGATCGCCACAAACACAACCGGCGAGATCGGCCGGAAGGTGCCGGTGCCCAACAGTCGGATGTTGAACGGGGCGCAAACCTGAGTTAACTCCGCCAAGTCTTCGGCGAGGGAGTCACGCTGGTCTGGCTCGATAACCAACGGGGGCGCCAAGGTGATGTGGGTGGGGATGCGGTCGGCTTCAAGGTCACCAAATGAGCGTCGCTTCTCACGCAGGAACTCCCCGAAAGGTTCGGGGATAGCGATCGAGACGCCGACGATTACCGTCATCGGCCGGCCTTCACGAACCCGGACCGCTCATAAACCAATTCGAGCGTTGGGGTGGCGACCTCACGGGCCTTGGCCGCACCGGCGGCAAAAATCCGATCCAGTTCAGCCTTGTCCGCCAAAAGTTCACTCGTACGCGTGCCGAATGCCTCCACGAAGTCGCCCACGATTTCGGCCAAGTCAACCTTTAGGTGGCCGTACTGTTTGCCTGCGTACTCGGTGACGAGTTCGTCAATAGATTTGCCGGTCATCACCGAGTAGATCGTCAGCAGGTTGCTGACGCCTGGCTTTTCCTTCGGATCGAAGAAGATCTCGCTGCCCGAATCGGTGACCGCTGATTTGATTTTCTTAGCCGCCTGCTTGGCCGTGTCGGTTAGGTCGATCACGCCAGTGTGTACGGGATTCGAACCGCTCATCTTAGAAGTCGGCTCTTGCAGGTCGTAAACCTTTGCCGAGTCTTTGACGATGTACGCCTCGGGCACGGTGAACGTTTCGCCGAATCGGTGGTTGAACCGCTGCGCAAGGTTTCGGGTCAGTTCGACGTGCTGGCGCTGATCTTCGCCAACTGGAACCTTGTCGGCCTGGTAAATCAGAATGTCGGCGGCCATCAAGATCGGGTAGGTGAACAGTCCGACACTGGCGAACTCGGCCCCGGCCTTGGCGCTCTTGTCCTTGAACTGGGTCATCCGACTGGCTTCGCCGTACCCGGTAACACCGTTGAGAATCCAAGCTAGCTGCGCATGCTCGGGTACGTGGCTTTGCACAAAGAGTGCGCTGCGCTCCGGGTCAACACCGGCAGCGATCATTTGTGCGGCCGCGATGTACGTGCGCTCGGTCAGCCGGGCCGGGTCGTAATCGACGGTGATCGCGTGCATATCGGGAATGAAGTAGAACGCTTCGAAATCGTCCTGCAATTGCACCCAATTTTTGAAGGCACCGATGTAGTTGCCGAGGTGATAGGAATCGGCTGTCGGCTGTGCTCCAGAGAGTGCGCGCGGGAGACTGAGCATGGATAGATTGTGCCAGCCTTGCCCGTTAGTAGGGTGACGGGTGTGGATGACGTGCGCCGCTGGCGAGTGCCTGGCCGAGTAAACCTGATCGGCGAACATCTCGATTACAACGGTGGCCTCGCGTTACCGATTGCCATCGACCGCAGCCTGTTGGCGAAGGTTCGCCGCCGCGAAGACGGCCTGATAAATGTGTGGAGCGGCGGCCAACACGTTTCGTTCCCCGTCGACGCCGCGCCCGGTTCAGTTGATGGCTGGGCCGCCTATGTGGCCGGTTCGGTTTGGGGTTTGCGTTCGTTCGATGTGCCGGTTGCTGGCGCTGACATCGTGCTGGAAACGACGTTACCGGTGGGAGCCGGGCTCTCATCCTCGGCGGCCCTGACCTGCGCGGTGGCGATCGCGCTGGCAGATTTGGCAGATGCGAATTTGACCCGAGAGGTCTTGGCCCAGATTGGCGCCAAAGCCGAGAACGATTTCGTTGGCGCCCCAACCGGGCTGATGGACCAGTACACCGTGATGCTGGCTAAAGCAGGTCACGCCCTGCACTTGGACTTCTCCACTACTCCCCCGACGCATCGGCCGATCTCGGTGGACTGGACCGCCGACTCACTCGTGCTCGCGGTGATCGACACGAACGTCAAACACTCGCTGGCTAGCGGCGAGTACGCCGTGCGTCGAGCCGAATGTGAGGCCGCCGCCGCCGAAGCCGGCCTCGAGAAACTGGCTCAGATCGGCCTGGACGAACTTCTGGCTTTGCCTGACGAACTTCGCCCTCGTGCTCGCCATGTACTCACCGAGACTGCCCGGGTGAAAGCCTCGATTACTGCTTTGGCTCGGCGAGACTGGACGGCCTTTGGCACGATGCTCACCGCGTCGCACGAGTCGTTGCGCGACGACTTCGCCGTGTCCTGCCCCGAACTTGATGTCGCCGTGGAGATCGCTTTGGAAGCTGGCGCGCTGGGCGCTCGAATGACCGGCGGCGGCTTTGGCGGCAGTGTCATCTGTTTGATCGCGCCGCAGAAAGTAGACGGCCTGCGCACCCAAGTAGAGGCTGCCTTCGCGGCCCGATCCTGGTCGCGGCCGAACGTTTTCACGGTTCGACCCTGCGATGGCGCGAGCCAACTGACCGAATGACTCCACCTGCGGCGTTAGGCTGAGCCGGTGCGCATTGCCTACCAAGGTGAGCCGGGAGCGAACTCGCACCTGGTGATCATCCAAAACTTTCCCGACGCCGAGCCAGTTGCTTGTGCGTCCTTTGAAGATGCGTTCGCGGCGGTAAATACCGGCGACTGCGAGTTGGCGATGATCCCGATCGACAATTCGCTGGCCGGTCGGGTCGCCGATATTCACCACCTGATCCCCTCAAGTGGCCTGCACATTGTTGGCGAACGATTCTTGCGGATTCAGTTCGCCCTGATGGGGTCGGCCGGCACCTCATTGGCCTCGATCAAGTCAGTGCACAGTCACGTCCATGCGCTCGGTCAATGCCGCCGGATTATTGGCGAAAATGGCTGGAAACCGGTGATCTCGGGTGACACGGCCGGCGCGGCGCGAGAAATTGCCGAAGCAAACGACACCAGCCAGGCGGCCATCGCACCGCCATTGGCCGCCGACATTTATGGCCTGAACGTCTTGGCCGCCGACATCGAAGACGAAGACCACAACACGACACGATTCGTTTTGTTGTCGAAGGACTATGTTCGAGCACCAGCCAACAACGGACCGGTCATAACCAGTTTCATCTTCAATGTTCGCAACCTCCCGTCGGCCCTCTACAAGGCACTTGGTGGCTTCGCCACCAATGGGATCAACATGACCAAGCTGGAGAGCTACATGGTCGGTGGCGAGTTCGCCGCGACGATGTTCTTGGCCGAGGTCGAAGGCCATCCCGAAGATGCGGATCTGGCCCGAGCTCTCGAAGAGCTTTCGTTCTTCACCACCGAGGTCAAGGTGCTCGGCGTCTACCCGGCCGACCCGTTTCGCGCTGCGGCGAAATGAGCGGGCTCGGCTGGCCGCTGAACGTACCTGTCCTAACCGACGGCCAAGTCACCTTGCGGGCGCATGTTCGCAGCGATATTGACCGGATGCTGGCGATGGCCCAAGACCCCGAAATGGTCGCTTGGACGGCGATCAGCGACCCGCACACCCGAGCCGAAAGCGAACGGTTTGCGTTTGAGGTCATCCCGGACGGCTGGAACGAGGGCACCAACCGCTGCTGGGCGATCGAGTTCGAGGGCCGGTACGCGGGAAATGTCGACTTGCGCGGGGCTGGCCCGTTGGCCGACATCGGCTTTGCCCTGCACCCCGATTGTCGGGGCGAGTCAGTGATGACTAGCGCGGTGCGACTGGCGATCACCTACGCCTTCGTTGAGGCCGGTATCGAAGCGATCACCTGGCGCGCCCGAGTTGGCAATATCGCGAGTCTGCGCGTCGCTCACGCGACTGGTTTTCGCTTACACGAACTCGTCCCGGACCTGCTGTGCGAGCGTGGCCAGGTCATCGACGGCTGGACCGCCTCGATCCGGTTCGGCGATCCAACCTTTGCGCAAACCAAGTGGCACCGCGACGCCATCGAGACCGAGCGGCTTACGTTGCGACCACCAACCGAGGCCGACTTAGCTCGTTGGGCAGAGGCCGAAGCGGACGAGGCCACCAGTTATTGGGCAAACCAACCGGCCCCGACTGTTAGCGAAGTTCGCGATGTCTACTACCGGTCGAACTGGCGCGCAGCCAAAGGCACCCATCTGGTCTGGACCGTCGCCGATCGAGAAACCGACCGATTCTGCGGCCAAGTGATGATCGGCGACTTGCCCGGTTCGCCAGAAATCGGCTACTTCATGCACCCAGATTCGCGCGGGCTCGGGCTGATGACCGAAGCGGTGGACGCGGTTTCGCAGTTCGCCTTGGACCGGTTTGGTCTGAACCTAACGCGACTGAACCTGTCTGTCGGCGCAGGCAACACTAAAAGTGCTGCCATCGCCCGCACGTGTGGCTACAAGCAGTACGGTCAGGCGACGGCCGCCGAACAACTCGGCGATGGCACGCTGGCCGATCTGCTCTGTTTCGAACTGGTCCGCTAAGACCGTGAAAGGTATTTGATGACTGCTGCAACTGCGCCCAACGGTCAAGTGAAGAATCCGTGGCCGGCCCTTTGGGCCATGGTGATCGGTTTCTTCATGATCTTGGTGGACTCCACGATCGTCTCAGTCGCCACGCCCGACATTCAGCGCGAGTTGGGTACCACCTATAACGCCGTCATTTGGGTGACCAGCGCTTACCTGCTCGCCTACGCCGTGCCGCTGCTAATCACCGGTCGACTCGGCGACAAGGTAGGACCAAAACTGATCTATCTGGTGGGCCTAGCCCTGTTCACCGCCTCATCACTGTGGTGCGGCCTAACCGGCACGATCGAAGGTTTGATCGCCGCTCGAATCGTCCAAGGTTTCGGTGCATCGATGATGACTCCGCAGACCATGGCAGTCATCACCAGGACCTTCCCACCGGATCGGCGGGGCAAGGCGATGGCGCTATGGGGAGCCACCGCTGGCGTGGCCACTCTCGTGGGCCCGGTTTTGGGTGGCCTGTTGGTCCAGTTCGCCGGCTGGGAGTGGATCTTCTTCATCAACGTGCCAGTTGGCATCATCGGCTTTGTCCTGGCGGTCAAACTGGTGCCTCGCCTGACCACCCACCCGCACACCTTCGACTGGCTTGGTGTCGCCTTGAGCGCAACGGCAATGTTCTTGCTGGTCTTTGGCATCCAAGAAGGCGAAACGTACGACTGGGGAACGATCACCGGGGTCATCTCGGTGCCGTTACTTATCGTTGCTGGACTGCTGGTATTCGTTCTCTTCTTCTGGTGGCAACGGGTCAACCAGAACGAACCCCTGCTGCCGCTAGAGATTTTCGCGAACTCCTCATTTTCGATTTCGAGTTTGGCGATCGCCTGCGTGTCGTTTGCGATGACTTCGATGGCGTTCCCGTTCATGCTTTGGGCCCAAATCGTTCGGGACATGTCGCCGGTGGAGGCTGGCTTGTTGTTTGTGCCGATGGCGATAATGAGCGTGATCATGGCACCGATCGTCGGCCGGTTCACTGATACGGCTTCGCCAAGGTTGCTCGCGACAATCGGCTTTGCCGTTGCCGGTGCGGTACTGATCTTCTTGCACCTGGCGATCGACTTGGACACGCCAATTTGGGTCCTGTGGGTCGGCCTTGGCGGGTTCGGCTTCGGTAACGCCTTCTTGTGGGCACCGCTAGCCGCGACCGCGACTCGCAAACTGCCAGTTCAACTCGCTGGTGCCGGTTCAGGTGTTTACAACTCGGTTCGCCAGGTTGGCGCGGTTCTCGGTTCGGCCGCTATTGCCGCCGCGATTTCGGCAAGGTTGGCCCATCACCTGCCCGGGTTTGATTCCGAGGGTGCCGGTTCTGCGCCGATCGGATCATTGCCGCCACAAATTGCCCAACAGTTCTCAGACGCGATGGCCGACACCCTGTGGGTGCCGACCATCGCATTTGTTGTCGGTTTGATCATCGTGCAGTTTTACGGCCGCAGCCCTGCCCGAGCATCAAAGTGAGGCGATTGCCTCGTTGAAGGTGCTGCTCGGGCGCATAACGGCCGCTGCCTTTGCTGGATCTGGCTGGAAGTAACCGCCGATGTCAACCGAATTGCCCTGAACTGCGAGCAGCTCGGCCACGATCTTCGGCTCGGCCGCCGCCAGTTTTTCAGCCAACGGCGCAAACGCCTCGGCGAGTTGAGCATCGACCGTTTGGCCAGCAAGTTCCTGAGCCCAGTAGAGCGCCAGGTAGAAGTGCGAACCACGGTTGTCGGTCGTGCCCAACTTGCGGCCCGGCGAACGGTTCTCGTCCAAGAATGTGCCGGTTGCGCGGTCGAGCGTGTCGGCTAGAACCTGAGCTTTGGCGTTGCCCGTGGTGGCAGCGTACTGCTCAAGGCTGGGCACCAGCGCGAAGAACTCACCGAGCGAATCCCACCGCAGGTAGTCCTCCTTGACCAGTTGCTGAACGTGCTTTGGCGCCGATCCACCCGCACCGGTCTCGAACAAGCCACCACCGGCGATCAACGGCACGATCGAAAGCATCTTGGCGCTCGTGCCAAGCTCGAGGATCGGGAACAGGTCGGTTAGGTAGTCGCGCAGCACGTTGCCGGTGACACTGATCGTGTCCTCGCCGCGACGCAGGCGCTCCAGCGTGAAGGCGGTGGCCAACGCGGGCGCGAGGATCTGGATTTGCAGACCCTCGGTGTCGTGATCGGCGAGGTAGGTGTTCACCTTGGCGATCAAGTTCGCATCGTGTGCACGCGTCTCGTCGAGCCAGAACACGGCCGGCATACCCGAGGCGCGGGCCCGGTTGACGGCCAGTTTGACCCAGTCTCGAACCGGCACGTCCTTGGTCTGGCAGGCGCGCCAAATGTCGCCGACCTCAACGTCGTGCTCCAGCAGTACGTCACCGGCGGAATTCAAAACTCGCACGGTGCCGTCGCCGGTCATTTCGAAGGTCTTGTCGTGGCTGCCGTACTCCTCGGCCGCTTGGGCCATCAACCCGACGTTCGGCACGGTGCCCATCGTGGACGGGTCCAAAGCGCCGTTCTTGCGGCAGTCGTCGATTACGGCCTGGTAGACGCTCGCATAGGAACTGTCTGGCAGTACCGCAATCGTGTCGGCTTCTTGGCCGTCCGGACCCCACATGTGGCCGGAGGTGCGGATCATCGCCGGCATCGACGCGTCGACGATCACGTCGCTGGGCACATGCAAGTTGGTGATGCCGCGATCAGAGTCGACCATCGCCAACGCTGGGCCGGCCGCGATCGCCGCATCGAATGCCGCCTTGATTTCGGCGCCGTTGGTGAGACCGTCAAGTCCGTCGAGGATCGCGCCAAGCCCGTCGTTTGCTGACAGTCCTGCAGCGGCCAGGTCATCGCCGTACTGCTCAAAGACCGGCGCGAGGAAGGTCTTGACTACGTGGCCGAAGATGATCGGGTCCGAGACCTTCATCATGGTTGCCTTGAGGTGGACGCTAAACAACACGTTCGACTCTTTGGCCTCGGTGATTGCGCGCACCAAGAAGGCCCGAAGATGCGCGACCTGCAGAACTGTTGCGTCGATGACTTCACCGGCAAGAACTGGCAGCGATTCCTTGAGTACGGTCGAGGTGCCGTCGGTGGCTTCGAACACGATCTTCAAGGTGTCGTCGCCGGCCAGTACAACCGACTTCTCGTTGCTCTTGAAGTCGTGTTCGCCCATCGTGGCGACTTTGGTCTTGGAGTCCGGGCTCCACGCACCCATCGAGTGTGGGTTCTTCTTGGCGTAGTTCTTCACCGAGGCCGGGGCCCGCCGGTCGGAGTTGCCTTCGCGAAGCACCGGGTTGACCGCGCTGCCCTTGACCTTGTCGTAGCGCTCCTTGGCGTCACGCTCAGCGTCAGTGGTCGGGTTGTCCGGGTAGCCGGGCAGGGCGATGCCTTTGGCCTGCAGTTCAGCGATCGCTGCCTTCAGCTGGGGAACCGATGCCGAAATATTCGGCAACTTGATGATGTTGGCCTCGGGCAACTTGGCCAATTGGCCTAGTTCGGCGAGGGCATCTGGGACGCGCTGGCTCTCGGGCAACAGATCTGCGAAGGCGGCGATGATGCGCGCGGCCAGCGAGATGTCGCGAGTCTCAACGTCGACTCCGGCCGCCGAGGCGTATGCCTCAATGATCGGCAGGAGCGAGTAAGTCGCAAGAGCGGGGGCTTCGTCGGTGTGGGTGTAAATAATCGTCGAGTCCGTCACGGTTCCCAACCTACCGCCTGATCGGTTCCAGATGGTGGCCGCGCTTTGGTTACCACTGCCGCAATAGTCTACTAATCCAGTCCACTATATGAACAAAGTCATAAAGGCTTCCTGCTGCGCCCTAGCGTGACTGCTCGACAAGAAAGTTGCTACAAATCCGGCAACTCACCGAAGACAGGAACCGATAATGGCCAAACACCGCTTCAAACCAACCCGGGTAGTTCGCAATGCTGCCGGACTGGCCATCGCCGCCGCACTCATCGCGAGTTGCGCACCATCTGGCGCCCAAAACGAAGGCGGCACCAAGTTGAACCTTGTCGGCTTCGCGGTGCCGAAGGCCGGCAACAACGCCGCCCAGGCTGCTTTTGCCAAAACCAGTGAGGGCGAAGGTGTCACCTGGACCGAGTCCTACGGCGCTTCGGGCGATCAAAGTCGGGCAGTTGCCGGTGGGCTGGACGCCGACTACGTGCACTTTTCCATCACCCCTGACGTGACTCGGCTAGTTAACGCTGGCCTAGTCGATCAGACTTGGGACGACGGCCCAAACAAGGGCATCGTCACGAACTCGGTCGTTGTCTTGGTGGTACGAAAAGGAAACCCCAAGAACATTCAAGGTTGGGACGACCTAGTCAAAAAGGGTGTCGGCATTGTCACGCCAAACCCCGGATCCTCTGGTGCTGCCCGGTGGAACATCCTCGCGGCGTGGCAACACGTTATCGCCGCAGGCGGAAGCGACGCAGACGCTAAGGCCTTCTTGGCGGACCTGTTCGCAAATGTCGAAGCGCTGCCGGGCTCTGGTCGTGACGCTACGGCCGCCTTCGAGAGCGGCACCGGTGATGTATTGATTTCCTACGAAAACGAAGCGATCTTGGCTCGCCAGTTGGGCGAGGAAATCGACTACGTCGTCCCCACCGACACGCTGTTGATTGAGAACCCAGCGGCCACCTTGAAGAATGCCGACGAGAAGGCGACTGACTTTCTTTCGTTTGTCCTTAGCGCCGCGGGTCAATCCGAATACGTGTCCAAAGGATTCCGGCCGCTCAATTCAGTGCCCGGCGTCGAAGTGGAGAAAGTAGACGGCGCAAATGATCCGAGTAATCCATTCCCACAGCCCGAGGAGCTCTTCACGATTGCCGCTGACTTCGGCAGCTGGGAAGAAATCAACGATCGCTTCTTCGACGAGAACAACGGCATCATCACCAAACTGCTCGCCGAATCCGGGAAGTCATGACCACCATCACTAGGCCGGTTGACCCGTCGCGTTCGCGGCGGGTCAACCGCAGGTCCACGCTGACTCGTGGGTCTGGATTGGGACTAGGGCTTGCGCTCGTGTGGTTCAGCCTGCTGGTGTTGATTCCGTTGTGCCTGGTCATTATCAACGCGGCCGAGGGCGGTTGGGGCACGTTCTGGTCCGTCCTAAAAAACCCCCAGACCGCAGCTGCACTGCGCCTCACCGTGCTCGAATCGATCGCGGTGACAGCCGTAAACGTAGTAATGGGGACTCTGGTTGCCTGGGTCTTGGTGCGCGATCAATTCTGGGGCAAACGTGCCTTAGAAGTTGTCATCGACATTCCCTTCGCACTGCCGACGATCGTGGCCGGCCTAGTTCTGCTGAGTCTCTACGGGCCAACCAGCCCACTTGGGATAAATGTCGCCAATACGCAATGGTCTGTTTTTTTGGCGCTGCTGTTTGTCACCGTTCCGTTCGTGGTTCGCACCGTCGAGCCGGTCTTGATCGAGCTCGATCCTGAAACCGAGCAAGCAGCAGCCTCCTTGGGCGCGAGCCGCCAGACCACCTTTCGCCGAATAATCCTGCCCTCGCTCGCACCGGCAATCGCGGCGGGCGCAGCGCTGTCGTTCGCTCGCGGGATCAGTGAATACGGCTCTCTCGTGCTTCTTTCGGGAAACTTGCCACTCAAAACGGAGGTTGCCTCGGTGCGGATCCTTACCTATATCGAGAACGGCGATAAAGCCGCCGCAGCATCAGTGGCCGTGATCATGCTGCTCGTCGCATTGGCCGTAATCGCCTCACTGGAGTTCATTTCACGAAAGGTGGCAAATCGTGGCTAACCTCGTCGGCGGGGGGCCGTCGGCCCTGACCCTTTCTCGCCGCCTTCTAGTCATTACTTATCTGGCCTTGCTAATTATCTGGCCGTTGGGCCTAGTGGTCCTGCACACCTTCGACGGCGGCCTGACGAATCTAAGCGCCGCCTTGTCCAACCCAGATGTCGTCTTCGCCCTAAAGATGTCGGTCTATGTAGCCGTTTGGGCGGTAGCCCTGAACACGATATTTGGTGTCGGCATTTCCCTGCTGCTGGTACGACAGGAGTTCTGGGGCAAACGACTGCTGTCGCTCCTGATTGATCTACCGCTCGCGGTATCACCGGTAGTCGTCGGCTTGGCGCTGCTATTGGCCTATGGCGGCAGCGGAGGCCTGTTCGGGCCTGCACTTGAGAAGCTTGGCTTTCAGGTCGCTTTTGCCGCGCCGGGGATGATTCTGGCCACGGCATTCATCAGTTTGCCGCTGGTGATCCGCGAGATTGTGCCCGTCCTGCAGGAGATCGGCACTGACCAAGAGCAGGCCGCTCGAAGTCTCGGTGCTGGCAGTTGGCAGACGTTCTGGCGGATAACTTTGCCGTCAATCAAGTGGGCACTCGTCTATGGCGTCGTCCTCAGTTTGGCCCGCGCACTAGGTGAGTTTGGCGCCGTGAAGATCATCTCGGGGAACCTGATCGGCCAGACCCAAACTGCCACCTTGGTCGTTGAGCAGACCTACCAAGACTTCGAGCAGGGCACCGCCTATGCGACGAGTTTCCTGCTCGCGCTGATTGCAGTGGCGGCACTCGTAGTGGTCGCCATCTTGCGACCGAACCACACTCTCGATCGTGAGGAAAACCAATGAGCATCGAAATCACCGGCGTCCAGAAGTCATTTGGCGATTTCGTCGCCCTCTCGGACATCGACCTACAGATTCCCACCGGCCAACTGACCGCCCTGCTCGGCCCCAGCGGCGGCGGCAAATCCACTTTGCTTCGAATCATCGCCGGTCTAGATACTGCCGATGCCGGACGAGTAGTTATCGAAGGCACCGACACAACCCACGTGCCGGCGCAGAAACGAAATGTCGGATTCGTCTTCCAGCACTATGCGGCTTTCAAGCACATGACAGTGGCCAAGAACGTCGCTTTTGGACTGGAGATTCGCAAACGCTCCAAACCCGAAATCGAGTCGAAGGTGACTGAGTTACTAGAACTCGTGCACCTTTCCCAGTTCGCCCACCGTCTGCCTTCGCAACTTTCCGGCGGCCAACGTCAGCGGATGGCGCTCGCGAGAGCCTTGGCGATCGAACCTAGCGTCTTACTGCTCGATGAGCCGTTTGGTGCCCTAGATGCCAAGGTCCGCAAGGAACTTCGCGACTGGTTGCGCAGACTGCACGACGAAGTCCAGGTTACGACGGTTTTCGTTACCCACGATCAGGAAGAAGCCCTTGAGGTAGCCGACTCAATTGTGGTGATAAACGAAGGCCGAATCGAACAGATTGGTAGCCCTGATGACCTCTACGACCGGCCAGCCAACGACTTCGTTCTCGAGTTCTTGGGCCCAGTCACAAGGCTCGCTGGTAAGGCAATCCGCCCTCATGACATCGAGGTATCGGTCAACGACCCCGATTGGCCAACCCACGGGCCGGTCACCCGCTGGACTCGGGTCGGCTTTGGCGTGAGGCTCGAAGTCTCACCAACTGATCCGGCCCAGCGCGAGCCGGTCCAAGTCTGGCTCACGCGGGCCGAGGCAGCCTCGCTCAATCTGAGCGAAGGAAGCCATGTTTGGCTCCGCCCAACTGAGCCTTTGTTGACATCGGTTTGAGATCCGTTTACCAAACTTGGACGAACATCTCGACCAACCGATAACTCTGGGTTACAGTGTGACTAGGATCTCATTTTCTGTGGGACCCCAATCACAGTAATCAAGGAGCACCAATGAGACTGATCCGCCGATTTGCGATCGCAGCCACGACTTTGGCGGCGGTATCACTATCGCTCCAGGCGCCGGCAAACGCGGCCTGGGTAAACCCCTTCCCGCACAGCATCAAGTTCGGTGCACTTGGCCAGGACAACTCGTTCCCGGCTGCCCTGGGTACCTCGATCCTCAACCCGGATAAGGCTCCTGCTGGGGCCAACGACTGGAAGTGCAAGCCGTCAAAGCAGCACCCGAACCCAGTTGTCCTGGTACACGGAACTTGGGAAAACGCGTACAACAACTGGAACGGGCTCTCGCCGATCCTCAAAGACAAGGGCTACTGCGTTTTCGCCCCTAACGTCGGTCAAACCACCGGCATCAAGTTCCTAAACGGCACCGGCGACATGATCGAGAGTTCGGCCGAAGTCGGCGCCTACGTCGACAAGGTGCTCGCTGCCACTGGCGCGAAAGAAGTTGACCTGATCGGCCACTCGCAAGGTGGAGCCTTGATCCGGTACTACACCAACCTGCTCGGCGGAGCACCGAAGGTCAATCAAGTGATTGCGCTTTCCCCGTCGAACCACCCGACGACCATGTCGGGGATCACCGAACTGGGGAAGACCCTTAAGTTGCTCGGTGTCGCGATGGACCTACTCGAACTGGTCAAGATGCCTGCAGCGGCCCAACAGGCCGACAAGAGCCCCGGGGAGCAGTCACTGTTCTACCGCAACGTGAACGGACCGGCCGGCGAAACGATCGCCGGCGAGAACTACACCACGATCAACACGAAGAACGACGAGATCGTCACGCCTTACACCTCAGGCGAGATCAAGGCAGTGCCCGGCGCCAAGGTCGACAACATTACGATCCAGAACGTGTGCAAGAACGACAACTCCGAACACCTGTCGCTTGCGTACAGCAAGAACGTCGCCCAGATCGTGCTGAACAAGCTGGATCCGAGTGACCAGCACCGGATCTGGTGCTACAGCCAGTCCGCCCTATTCGGGAACACCCAACTGATCGGGTAACCACAGCGGTACTCGGCTGTCCCCCGCACGGGATAGCCGAGAGCCAACTCCACGGGACGGTGGAGGCCCGAGGGCGGTCAAGTTTCGACTTGACCGCCCTCGTCTTTTCCTAGTCGCGGTCGGACAAGTCTTTGAGCAACTCATCAAGCCAGCGCACGGTCAGCCTTGCCGTCGAAATCCCGTAGTTAAGAGTCGCCAAACGAAAGCGGTCGATGCCCTCGGTTTCAAGTTCATTCCTTGCCGCGGTGTAGCCGCGAACGAGCGCGGCTTGGTGGGTTCGCTGCTGGCTCAAGATCGCCTTCAGCACCGCTGGGTCTAGGTGTCGCCCGAGGGAAACAAAAAGCAGCAACGGGAGTCGAACCGTGGCGTCTTCAGGGCCCCGGGCAACCCAGGTAGCGAACTCAGCGCGACCTGCTTCCGTAAGCGAGTAAGGCCGCGAGTCACGTCGACCCGAAGCTCCCTCGGTGACGAGACCGGCCTCAGCCAGTCGCCCGAGCTCGCGATGAACTTGGCTGCGCGAGATCGACCAGAACCCCCCGAGTTGATCGGTCACGGCGGCGGTCAACTCCCAACCCGACTGGGGTCCGTCATGCAAAAACCCGAGCAGGGATGCGGCCGTCGCGTTCGGAACCGAAGTCATGCGCTCATAAAACACGATTGGAATTTCATCCCCAACCAGGGTTTGCGCCCAGACGCTTTGGATTTGCCGCGCAACAGTGCCCGGTAGATCGAGACTCGGCGAAAACCAACTAACAGGCCCCATGCCGGGTCCATTTCGATTACGCAATCTGGCGCCTCACCCTCAGGTGCTCGCGCGGGCCCGGCCCAAGCCTTACCGTCCAGCACGCTCAACGTAAATGGCTCGGCACCAGTAATTCGAATCTCGAAGGTGATTTGTCGGCGCGCACGGAAATTCGGATCCACCAGCAACGGGAGCATTTGAGTCATCACGGTCGGAAAAGCCGGCAACGCCTCGCTCGCGGGGAACCATTTGTCGAGTCCGAGCGCCCCGGCCAAGTCCCAGCCGTGCACCAGGGTTTCAGTCACCGCCAAGGCAAGCAAAGTGCCGACAGTTCGGGTCTGACCAGGCCCGTACCAATACGCCGGAACCTCAGTTTCAAGATCTAGGTCTTTGGCGAAAATCTCGCGTAACTCTAGGTGGGCGGCTTCCAAACCTTGCGCCACTTCTTCCAAGGTTTTGGGGCCAAGCATCTCCAGCGTCGAATCATTTGCTGTCGAAAGGTATTCGGGCATCGTTTGCATCGCTGACTTTTCGCCGAACCCATAGTCCGATTCATCGCCGCGAATTGCAGCGGCAAACGCCAGCAAAGCCATCACCAGATGGGTGCCGACTTCAGCTGCTGTCCAGCTAAGGCCGGGCACTTTTGCATTGGCGTCACCACCAGATCTTGCGTTCGCGATCACCCGCGGAAGGGCAGAGTCAAGGGCAGTTGCTAGAGCGGCGGGATCGGGGATCACGGTCATCGACATGTTCGGATACTTTCGCACGATTTCGGGTCTGTCAAGACCGTCCACATAGAACGGTCAGATTTTTCGGCGGCGATGGCCAGTCGGCACACCGCGCCGCTCGTTCTAGTCTTTGCTGGTGACTTCTTCACTGGTCGAGACGCCAATCGTGATCGCGCACCGCGGCGTGCCCGGGCAACGACTCGAACACACGCGCGCGTCCTACCTACTGGGAGTTGAGCAGGGCGCCGACTTCATCGAGCCTGACGTGGTCGCCACCAAGGACGGCGTGCTCGTCGTGCGCCATGAAAACGAAATCAGCGGCACCACCGACGTGGCCGAACACCCCGAGTTTGCCCACCTACAGGCAACGAAGTTCGTTGACGGCGTACCGCTTAACGGTTGGTTCACCGAGGATTTCACCCTCGCCGAACTCAAGACCTTGCGCTGTCGCGAACGCCTGCCCCAGTTACGGCCCCAAAACTTAGCCCTTGGCGGAACCGAACAGATAATGACCTTCGATGAGGTACTTGACTTAGCCGTTGGCAAATCAGTTGGGGTATATGTCGAGACCAAGCATCCGACCTACTTTCGCACCATTGGCCTAGACCTAAATGACCTGTTGATCGAGAACCTAACCCGGCGCAACCTGAATCACCGCGGCGCGAACGTGATCATCCAGTCGATGGAGACGGCCAACCTTAAGGCTTTGCGAAGCCGAACCGATTTGCCGCTGATCCAGTTGCTGGATCGAACAGGTGCACCATATGACTTGGTGGCCACCTACGACTACCGCGACTACGCCGCCCTCACCACGAGCGCGGAGTTGGCCAAGATTGCCGAATACGCCGACGGGATCGGACCGAACAAGTCACTGGTTATTGGCCGCGACAAGAACCACCGACTGACCGGTGAGACTGGGCTCGTTCGCGACGCCCACGCCGTCGGGCTTCTGGTTCACATCTGGACCATGCGAAACGAAAACAACTTCCTACCCGTGGACTTTAAGTCCGGTGGTGACAAATCCGCGCATGGCGATGGCACTGCGGAATTTCTCGCCTTCTATCGGGCGGGAGTCGACGGCGTGTTCGCCGATTACACCGAAACCGCCGTTAGGGCGCGGGCGGTCCATCTGTCGGCGGCGGGCCGTACGTCGGACCAGTGACCGAGGTGTCTAACGGCATCAGCAGCCACGCAGCCAGATAGACCAAGAAGGTTGTACCGACGCCGACTATCACCAAAACTGCCGTGATGAGTCGAACCAAGTTCACGTCTACACCGGCGTATTCGGCCAACCCGCCGCAAACTCCACCGAGCCACTTGTCAGTTGAACTACGCAGGAGTTTCTTCGGTGCAATGTCGTTCATGATGCCTTCTTTAAGGTCAATGCGAAGCCAGCCAAGCCAGCCAAGATCAGTGCGACTGGGATTGCAATTAGCAGATCTGCCAGCGTCACCAAGTCGTTGGCGAGCATGGCCCAACCGGCGACGGCCAACGCGAACAACACACCGAAAATCAGCGAGTCCCAGCGAATTGGATGCTTTTTCATCGTTGTTCCACCTTTATTTCACCGGCTATTCCGGTCAGTTCAAGTTGAAAGGCCCCAGGGGTGCCGTTTTCGGAGTCGACTTGCGGTGAGATCCCTTCGTCGGTCAGTCCTAGGACATTGATGGCTCCGGCGCCAGCAAGCGAGGCGTTGACGTCCACGACCAGCTCCTCGGGCAAAACCACCACGGTCTGGCCGGCGCCGTTGTGAATCTCTAGGGTCCTTCCAGTTAGTGAATCAAGGTCGCTGACTCCAGTCAGGTCTACTTCGACTCGACCAAAACCCAACTCGATCGGTTTGGCGATCTCGGCTGCGGTTTCTGGCCGCACGACAACCTCACCAAAATCCAGACTCGTCAGCGTGCTGGACACCAGCAGCGCGAAACTGAGGAGTAGGCCGAGCGGAACCAACAGTCCAGCTTGCCCATACCTCGTGCCAACCAAGAGTCCAACCGACACGATCGCGAGCGCTGCCGCGAAGTAGACCCCAATCGCGACTGGCTCGACCACGAGCGCCCAAAGCGCCAAGGAACCCATCGCGATAAGAATCGAGAATCCAGTAAGCAGCAACAAAACCGGTGACCAGGTCGACCTACGAGGAGGCGCCGTCAAGGTGCCCGTCGAAACCGTCTGCTCTGGCTGCGGCTCGTGTGCTCCGGGCCAATCCGAAGCATTGGCCGCTGGTAAACCTTGCGAATCGGGCTGCTTCGTTCGCGGCCGAACTACGAGGTACCAATAGATCGCGGCGGCAGGCAAACCGACCCAAACGCCGATCCACAATGTGCCCCAAAGCCAAGCGCCACCGCCCCAACGAGTGTCACCTAGGACCGCCAACGCCGCGACCATGGCGGCCACGATTAGGCCGACCTTTCGAAGATCAGATTCAGCCTCTACGTCGAACAGCTCGCCGATAGGACTTTGCTCCTTGCCCTCGCTAGGAACAAGCAGCCAGTATGCGGCGTACAGAAGCGGGCCAGCTAGCCCGACGAACACCAGCACTACGAAGCCGATCCGCACAAGCACAGGGTCGATATTCAACTCTCGGGCGATGCTAGTTGAAACACCAGCGATGATCCGCCCATCGGTTGGCCGGCGCAGGCCGTCAATTCGAGAACTGCTTGGAGAAGTCATGAACCAAGCATCTCTGCCCAAGGAAAGTTACGGAATCGGGCATTACCCTGAACCAGCCCTGATACTGAAAGGCAAACCTAGGGGGCATGCCCGATGGTTTTTGAATAGGTAGACGTGTGAGGCTTTCCCTATGTCCACACCGGCAAGCAGCGATGGCCTACGGCGAGCATTCCGGCCGCTGGATAGTCGAGTGATCGGAGGGGTCGCTGCCGGACTTGCCGAGCACTTTTCGGTGCCGGTGATCTGGATACGTATCGGGTTCGTGGTGGCTACCTTCATCAACGGCATCGGCATCATCGCCTACCTGCTTTGCTGGCGATTCCTGCCGCTGCAGACGCCCGAGAGTAGCCCCGGCGCCGAGTCGGCAATGCGCCAAGGATTGAGCCCCGAACGCAGCGGAGCACCTGCGCGCGAAATCGCGCAGAGCGTTGCGCTAATCGCGGTCGGCGGCGGCGTACTTTTGCTCATTGGGCTAGCTGGCGACTGGCTCAGCGGTTGGATGCTGCCCGTTCTGGTCGTGGTCAGCGGAGTCGCGTTGTTGTGGCGCCTAGTAGATGACTCGACGTGGAATTCATGGATCCGCCAAACGCGCGGACCTGGCTCACTCGTTCGACTACTTGTCGGGGTTTGCCTGATCGGTGTTGGGCTCCTCTATCTGCTTACGGTCAATCAAGGCTGGCGCGGCACCCTTGACTTTGCCGCCGCCTTCGCGGTGGCTCTAGTCGGTCTGAGTTTGGTGATGGGACCTTGGATCGTCGGCTTGATGACCGACTTAGGCCGCGAGCGGCGAGAGCGCATCCGCTCTCAGGAGCGGGCCGACGTCGCCGCGCACCTGCACGACTCGGTGCTGCAGACGCTCGCCTTGCTGCAAAGGAACTCGACCGATCCAGCGATGGTCGCGACCTTGGCCAGGCGACAAGAACGCGAACTTCGCGATTGGCTTTACGGGCAGGAGCCTGAAGCCGAGACGTTCGGCTCAGGCCTGCGCCAACTCGCGAACGAAATTGAAGCCGACCACCAAGTGCCGGTAGAGGTAGTCGTAGTCGGCGACGCGCCGGTCACCGACGGCGTCCGGGCGCTGATCGCCGCAACTGGCGAAGCGGTGACAAATGCCGCGAAACACTCCACTGCCGACCGGATCGATGTCTACGCAGAACGGACGGCTGGCCCAACAGATCTGCTCGAAGTTTTTATCCGCGACCGCGGTATCGGGTTCGATCCGGCCGCTATCGAACCGCACCGACAAGGCGTGCGCAAATCGATTATCGAACGGATGGAACGTCACGGCGGCACCGCTAAAATCCGTTCAGCTCCCGCCGCAGGGACCGAAGTGACCCTCACGATGCCAGCGCCCACCCACGAGAATGGAGCCTAATGACCGCGCTAACTGTTGTCCTAGTTGACGACCACGCGATCTTTCGCAGTGGCGTGCGCGCCGAGCTCGAGCGGCTAGGGCATTCTCGAGTTCAGATTGTCGGCGAAGCCGAAGACGTCAATTCTGCCGTCACCGCGATCAATGAACTACGACCTGACGTCGTGCTGCTGGACGTCCACCTACCCGGTGGCGGAGGTCAAACCGTGATCGCTCAGACGACGGCACCCACTACCTTCCTCGCCCTCTCAGTCAGCGATGCTGCCGAGGACGTGATCGGCGTTATCCGCGCGGGCGCGCGCGGCTATGTCACCAAGAACATTTCTGCCGATGACTTGCTGGCCGCGATCGAGCAGGTGGCCGCCGGCGATGCTGTGTTCAGTCCCCGGTTGGCCGGATTCGTGCTGGATGCGTTTGCCGGATCAGTAGAGGTCAAACAGGTAGATGAAGACCTCGACCGGTTAACCGATCGCGAGCGCGAAGTGATGCGCCTGATCGCCCGCGGCTACGCCTACAAAGAGGTCGCCAAAGAGCTTTTCATCTCGGTAAAAACAGTCGAGTCTCACGTCTCGAGCGTGCTAAGAAAACTCCAACTCTCTAGTCGCCACGAGTTGACTAGGTGGGCGAACGAGCGTCGGCTGATCTGAGCTGCTCGATTCTGCGCTCAGGGAAGCTTCACTCGAATGAACTCCGGGCGATAGAGCCCCGGTTCAGCAGCGATCGCGCCCGAATCTGAGGAATTTCGACTGACCGAGACGACCATCGTGCCGGGCTTGGGAAGTAACTCTGGGTGAGCCAGTGGGCTGTATCGCATCACTTTGGCGGTAGAGGGAATATCTGCCACCGGCCTGCTCGCGACGAATGGTCCTGTTGGGCTCGGGGCCTTCCACACGACCAGATCAGTTCCGATGAAGTCGGCCCGCTTGCTAAGCGCATACCAACTGTCGCCCTGTTTGAATACCGAGAGCGTCTGCGAAACCCCATTGTCTTGGTCAATTATTTTCGCTGCGCGAGCCGGGTCATCTTGCCAACTCTCGCCGTCAAAATACTCCCAAGCGGACGGATCGCCGATGTCTTCTAATTTCACTCGCGCTACCGATAGCGCCCAACCGAACCCTCCGCCTTCTTCGCGACTGGTGCCGTAAAGATAGACGGTATCGCCGACCACCGTAGATGCCGCACCCCAAACTGGCGTACTCGTGTCGGGGTTGTCTGGCCCGATGTCAACGACCCGTTGCAGCACGGGCGGTTCGCCCGGATCGACTCGAAAAATCGCAAGCGTTGGGCCTAGGTTTTCGAACCCGAAAATTCCATCCGAAGTCTGCTTTACTCGCTGCGCCATCACGCCGACAACGTTGTATCCATCCATTTCCACCGACGCAATCGACATGGGCCAGTAGCCGACCCCATCAGCACGATCTGGGATTACCGGGCCCCGGTCGCGCCGCAGCACTGCACCGGCGCAGTCGCCACCAAAAACCAGCATTGAGTTGCGCACCATTTTGCGCGAACTGTAATCAGACTGGCGGATCGTGTCACCGAATACGAAAAGGGATCGACCATCGGCGACTTGGGCACTCGCGCCCAGATCGCCACCGACGAATCCAGTCAATGATCGGTGCGAGTTGATCATTTTGTTCAGCTCGGCGACTGTTTCAGGCGGTTTGAATGGCTCGCATTTGACACTTAGTGCCGGTGCGAGTTCGGTTCGACTGAACGACGGCGAGGCGGGAATGATCACCAAGATCCCAAAAAGCATCATGCCGAAAAAGGCCGAGACGAAGGGGGCGCGGCGAAGGTCCGGATGGAAACGGTGGAACCTTGGATCGTCGTCGTTGGTTTTGACTGCCAACAGTGTCAACAAGTAACCGATCACTAGCCAGCCAATCATCATCACGACAACTCGCTCGATACCTCGGCCGTCAAAGTAGGCCAACCCTCGAATCGCCCATGCGCTTGCCCCTGGGGGTAGCCAAGCCAGAGTCGTTGACCAGACCGAATCCATCGAACTCAATGGCCAGACACCGATCGCTCCGGGAAGCCCCATGCCGATCATCACGGTGGCAGCAAGCACCAGCCCAAAGGCACCGAACCAAGCGATCAGCGCCATCGTTACCGCGCCCACTGCGGCAACGACCAGTGAACCGAGGACAGCGAGTTCGATCACCGGCGCGTGAAGTTTCCCGTATACGAACTCTGACAAGATCGCACCGAAAACTCCGGCCGTGATCGCTCCCACCCCAAGGCCGACGAACCGCAGCCTGACTAATCGTTTTGCCTTCGACCTAGCCCCAAAAACCAAGCCGAGCAGCCCAGCCAAAATTACGCCGAGCACGACCCAGCCGGCTCCAAGCCGAGTGGCACCCGCCCCTCTCGGGTCGTTTGCGCCGTTTGGATTAACGTCAGAAACTCGCACTGATTGGCCACTAAGCGCCAGGATTTTTTTGGCCTCGGTGGAGACGCGTTTGGACTCAAGCGGGTTGGTGGCCGAACTTGTAAGCAATTCATGTTTGCCGTCATCACCGAGCACTAGGACCGCACTTACTTTGCGGTCCGCAAGGTCGTTCATCGCATTCTCGCGGCTTGGGTTAATCGTGGCGGCGAATGGGTGCGAACTGGGACCGTTAAGGGCGTCTCGAACGATTGAGACTTCTGGTTTCGGGCCAACGACCGCGACCGGGATTTCTCGTGGTGGACGCGACTCAAGACCCGGGATGAAGTCTTGAAAGTCGACTCTGACGATAAGCGCGACCAAGATCATCGAAATCAAAAATCCGATGGCCGTGAGCCATGCACCTCGGATTCGATTCACCCTTTAACGATAGTCTGCGGCCCAGATCACAGTCGTTTCAGCACCTGGCCGACGCATGTGCGAATCGAGTTGTCAGTGCACCCGACTAGGCTTGCTACCGCGATGACTCTGCCTTTTCCTGTGCCCTCACCCCGCAAGCCGCCAGCAACCTCCGGCGAAGGGTTCCCTGCCGCGCAACCGAGCCTGCTGGCCGACCGTGAGGAACTCTTGGCTGGGCTGAACGACGCTCAACGCGAAGCGGTCATCCACGAGGGCGGGCCGTTACTGGTTGTTGCCGGTGCCGGCTCAGGCAAGACCCGCGTATTGACCCGGCGGATCGCCTGGATGATTGCCCAGCGTGGGGTACATCCGGGTTCGATCTTGGCTATTACCTTCACAAACAAGGCCGCGGCCGAAATGCGCGAACGGGTTGCCGACCTCGTCGGCAGCCGAGCACGCATGATGTGGGTTTCGACGTTCCACTCGGCCTGCGTTCGAATCTTGCGGCGCGAAGGTGACGTTCTCGGTTTCACCTCATCGTTCTCCATCTACGATGCGGCGGACTCAAAGCGACTGATGACACTGGTTTGTCGAGACTTGGATCTGGACCCGAAGAAGATAAACCCTCGTGGGGTACTGAACTGGGTTTCGAATATGAAGAACGAACTGGTTGACCAGGACGAGGCCGCCAGCAAGGCCACCAATCAGACCGAAGAAACCTATGCGACTTGCTACGCGGAGTATCAGCGCCGCCTGCGGGCCGCGAACGCAATGGACTTCGACGATCTGATCATGAACACCGTCCACCTGTTCCAGGCTTGGCCAGAAGTCCGCGAAACCTATCGCCGCCGATTCGCGCATGTGCTGGTTGATGAGTATCAGGACACTAACCACGCCCAGTACTCGCTGATCAAAGAACTATGTGACCCCGAACAAAACCGAGAAGTCGATCTAATGGTCGTTGGCGATTCGGATCAGTCTATTTATGCGTTCCGCGGGGCGAACATTCGCAACATTCTTGAATTTGAGTCCGACTTTGCGAATGCTCGGACGATCCTGCTGGAACAGAACTACCGCTCAACCCAAAACATTTTGGCCGCGGCGAACGGAGTGATCAGCAAGAACTCCGGTCGACAGGCGAAAAACCTTTGGTCGGCAAATGGCGACGGCGAGAAGCTCGTTGGCTATGTCGGCGACGACGAACGCGATGAAGCCCAGTTCGTGGCCGATGAGATTGATCGCCTGACCGATGCCGGCACAACCAGCGCCAAAGATGTCGCGATCTTTTATCGGACGAACGCCCAGTCGCGGGTCTTTGAAGAAGTTTTCATTCGAGTTGGCCTCCCCTATCGAGTGATCGGCGGAGTGCGCTTTTACGAACGCCGTGAAGTCAAGGACGCGCTGGCATACCTGCGAGTTCTAGTGAACCCGCGAGACACTGTTTCGCTGCGTCGAATCCTCAACGAACCCAAGCGCGGTATTGGTGCGCGCGCAGAGTCCGCAGTGGAGCGGTTTGGTGCTCGACACGACATCAGTTTCTGGGAGGCGCTGACCCGAGCCGACGAGATCGACGAGTTGGCAACGAGGTCGCGCACTGCCATTCGTGGGTTCGCCCAGGTGATGGCCGAGTTGATGGAGTTGGCAGCGACCGATGCCCCGGCCGATGGAGTGCTAGAAGCCGCGCTGACGAAGTCCGGGTATCTGGCCACTCTCGAGCAGAGCACCGATCCGCAGGACGAAACTCGGGTAGAGAACCTGGCCGAACTCGTTGCAGTGACTCGCGAATTCGTCGCCAACGCAGCAGACCTCACCGAGGACGTGCCAGCCGAGGACGAAGCCGACCTAGCTGACCAGTCTCCGCTGGCGCCCGGTTCCTTGGCCGCATTCTTAGAACAGGTCGCCCTAGTGGCCGACGCGGATTCGCTGCCGGCCGCCGGCGACGAGGTCGTGACTTTAATGACGCTGCACACGGCCAAGGGCCTAGAGTTCGGCACCGTGTTCCTGACCGGGCTTGAAGATGGCGTATTCCCGCACCTTCGCTCGATCGCGGACCCGAAGGAACTGGCCGAAGAGCGCCGCCTGGCCTATGTGGGTATTACTCGAGCCCAACAGCGGCTTTATTTGACGCGCGCTACCGTCCGTTCTGCCTGGGGCGCACCGTCGTACAACCCGCCGTCGCGTTTCATCGACGAGATAAGTGCGAACTTGATTGATTGGCGCAGGCTGGGTCGCACCAGCGCGCCAACATCTGTGGTCACGTCCAAACCGACTCAGTTCAGGTCAAATGCGGTGGCGGCCCGCTCCACCAAACGCATCGCCAAAGAAGTGCTGTCGCTTAGCCCAGGCGACCGGGTCACCCATGACACCTTCGGGCTCGGCACCGTCGTAACCGTTGAGGGTTCAGCAGAGAAGTCGGTTGCCAGCGTCGACTTCGGCTCTGCCGGAGTGAAAAGACTGCTGCTGCGATATGCGCCGCTAGAGAAACTCTAAGGAACCGAGTTACGGCGTTACGCCGTGTGCCACAAGTGCGGAGTAAGGATCGATCGGTCCGCCGCCGCCGGGATGAACCTCAAGGTGAAGGTGCGGCCCAGTCACGTTGCCAGTTGAACCGGTCGCGCCAATAACATCGCCAGGAGCGAGTTTCTGGCCGACACGAACCTGCACCGAGCTTTGGTGGCAGTACCAAATCTCGGTTCCGTCAGCCAAGGTGATGATCGTCCGGTTGCCGTAGGCGCCCTCATAGCCGGTCGAGGTGACTGTGCCGGCCGCGACCGAAACGATGGTCGAGCCTGAAGGCCCGGCAAAATCCAAACCGGTGTGGGCGCCGCTGCTCCAGAGTCCACCGCCCTGACCGAATCTAGCGGTTAGTCGATAGCCAACCACCGGGATAACCCACTGGTTGCGGACGATTTCACTCTTGCGTTTTTGCGCAGACGCCTGAATCGAAGCATTGTGCTGCGCGATCGCCTTGGCTTTCTGCTGAGCCTGGATCGGCTTCTGGACGGCCAACTCGCGATCATAGTTACGCGATACGTCAACCGCGTTCGTGGCGTTCTTCGTGCCGATGTAGTTCTGGGCCATCTCGGCATCTTGGCCGGCCAAGAAGCCAGTAGGCGAGGAAACAGCAAGCGAACCGAGTGCGGCAATCGCGATGGCGGCCGCGCCAGCGAAGGCGGTGAGTCGGCCACGAGCAGCCGAGCGAGTGGCCGCGCGGGCTCGGGCTCGGCGCGCACCAGGAATACGGCCGGCCGGAATCTCGCCGATAGCGGGGAAAACAATGGTGTCTTCGGGCTCAGCGATCGTGGCCACCGGTTTTACTGTTGCGGGCGCCACTGCTGACTTGACCGCAGTTGCGGTTTCGAGCTTTTCAACCGGAGCCGGAGCTTTTGCTCGACGCCCACCGGAATAGGTCTGAGCGGTTGGTTCGGCCGAAATAGCGGCCATCACCATCGTGGATTCTGAATCGGCATCAACCGGGCGTGCGGCGCGTCGGGAGCCAACCTTCGGTTTTCCAGCGTCCGCGTCAGGGGTCGATCGACCGATCACCGAGGGGTGATCGTCTTCCGCCATATGGGCGACCTCCGGAGTTAGACGTTCGGACCTGACGATTCTAGGTGACCAGTGGGTGCAACCCGCAACCCGGGTTCTGGGCAACTGTCCGTTACCGCACAGATGGCAGACGAAAGTCAACCCACATTTTGTCCATTGGTTGGGGGTGATTCAACTCACGTTTACCCATCCCATGGTCGAAGAGGCACTTTCAGGCGAGTAGAGTCACGAGGGCTTCGGCCAATCCTTTTGCGATCAAACCTGTAGCGATGGAGTGCCGATGCCCCACGTATCCAAACCACTAAGGACGTCACCGTGGACCTGATGGAATACCAGGCGAAGGAACTCTTCGCCAAGCACAATGTCGCAACCACCCTCGGCACCGTGGTCACCACGGCCGAAGAGGCCAAGGCTGCCGCCGAAGCGATTGGCGGCGTGACCGTCATCAAGGCGCAGGTCAAGGCTGGTGGACGCGGTAAGGCTGGCGGCGTGAAGCTAGCCAAGACCCCCGACGAGGCTTTTGAGCACGCGTCGAACATCCTCGGCATGCAGATCAAGGGTCTGACGGTTGGCCGCGTTTTGGTCACTCCCGCCACCCCACCGGAAGAGGAGTACTACTTCAGCTTCCTGCTCGATCGGGCAAACCGGCAGTACCTTTGCATCGCCTCGGTTGAGGGCGGCGTAGAGATCGAAGAAGTCGCCAAGACCAACCCGGACGCAGTCAAGCAGATCGCCATCGACCCGGGCACGGGCGTCGACGAGGCCAAGGCACGCGCAATCGCGACCGAAGCCAAGTTCCCCGAGCCGGTCTTCGAACAGGCCGTTGCGATGATTCAGGCGCTTTACACCGTGTTCGTCGAAGAAGACGCCACTCTAGTTGAGGTCAACCCGTTGGCTCGACTCGCCGGCGACAAGCTCGAAGCGCTCGACGGCAAGGTCAGCTTGGACGAGAACGCCTCCGAAGTCCGCCACCCGGACCACGAGCAGTTCGAGATCTCTGAAGAGGCCGACCCGCTCGAGGCTAAGGCCAAGAAGCTCGGCCTCAACTACGTCAAGCTCGACGGCCAAGTAGGCATCATCGGCAACGGCGCTGGCCTAGTCATGAGCACGCTGGATGTCGTTGCTTACGCAGGTGAGCACCATGGCGGCGTAAAGCCGGCCAACTTCCTCGACATCGGCGGCGGCGCGAACGCAAAGGTCATGGCTGATGGCCTAGACGTGATCTTGGGCGATGAGCAGGTCAAGAGCGTGTTCGTGAACGTATTCGGTGGCATCACCGCATGCGACGAGGTTGCTAACGGCATCAAGGGAGCGCTGGAGATCCTTGGCGCGAACGCCACCAAGCCTCTCGTGGTTCGCCTCGACGGAAACAACGTCGACGCCGGCCGCGAGATCCTCAACGAGCTGAACCACCCGCTGGTCACGCTTGTAGACACCATGGACGGCGCGGCTGACAAAGCCGCCGAGCTGGCGAACGCCTGAGGAACGGAGCGAACTGAAATGACGATCTACCTCAACAAGGACTCCAAGATCATCGTCCAGGGAATCACTGGCGGTATGGGCTCCAAGCACACTGACCTGATGCTGCAGGCTGGTTCGAACATTGTCGGCGGCGTGAACGCGCGCAAGGCCGGCACGACCGTCGAACTGAACGGCCAGGAACTCCCGGTCTTCGGCACGGTGGCAGAAGCGATGGCAGCAACCGGCGCAAACGTGTCGGTCGCGTTCGTCCCGCCGGCGTTCACCAAGGATGCCGTCGTCGAAGCCATCGACGCCGAGATCGGCCTGCTCGTGGTCATCACTGAAGGCGTGCCGGTTCAGGACACTGCTGAGTTCTGGTCCTACGCCCAAGGCAAGAAGACCCGGATCATCGGTCCGAACTGCCCCGGCATCATCAGCCCCGGCGAATCGTTGGCGGGCATCACCCCGCACACGATCGCCGGTAAGGGCCCGATCGGCCTAGTGTCCAAGTCGGGCACGTTGACCTACCAGATGATGTTCGAGCTGCGCGATTACGGCTTCACCACCGCGATCGGCATCGGTGGCGACCCGATCATCGGTACGACTCACATCGACGCCCTTGAGGCCTTCGAGAACGACCCGGAGACCAAGGCCATCGTGATGATTGGCGAAATCGGTGGCGACGCCGAGGAGCGGGCCGCGGAGTACATCAAGGCGCACGTGACCAAGCCGGTTGTCGGCTACGTCGCCGGGTTCACCGCGCCTGAGGGCAAGACGATGGGCCACGCAGGCGCCATTGTTTCGGGCTCCTCAGGCACCGCGCAGGCTAAGAAGGAGGCCCTCGAGGCCGCCGGAGTCAAGGTAGGCAAGACGCCTTCGGAGACTGCCGACCTGATGCGCGAGATCATGAAGAACCTCTGACGCTCCAGTCAATTAGTTGGCCCCGGCAACCATTTGGTTGCCGGGGCCAACTTCTTTTGGTTTCGAGGTTCCGCCGCCTACGCCACTAATTACCGGCGTAGGCGAGTCTTTCGCCCGCGCGATTCATCACTGCCCTGAAGTCGCTTTCGCCCAGCGCGTACTTGCCAGCTGGCGGAAACAGGACTTGAGTCACAGCAGAACCGCGGTACACGACACCCATGCGGTAGTAGGCGTATTTGTCCTTGGCCACTTCAATGCCGACACGCCAAGAGCGGCCGTCGTAGCCGGAACCACGAATACGCTTAGATTGATCAATTTTTGCCGGTAGGTCTCCGTCAGGGCACTTGTTGATCTTTTTCTTTACCCCATCGAAGAACTTGTTCGCTTCCGCTGGCGATGACATTTGGGCCACAGACTGAGTCAATGCGAACTGCTCGGGCAGTTCCTTTGCTTCTGGGATTGCGAACAAGCGAGTCTTTGCCTCGACGACGTTCGCACCGGTCATTGTTGACTCATCGCAAAGCGTTGCCGCCGCGTTCTGGCTTCCCACGTCAACCGGTTCGCTTGCACTCCAAACGCTGTCGACCGTGCTGACCGGCGGCAGGTCTACCACGCCAAGAAATTCCGGATGGCTTGCAGCCGCCGGCGGCAAGGCCCTAGCAACTACAAACTCTTGCGTGCAATCACCGCCGGAATCGGCGCATACCCGAGCCACCGAGTCGTTCAGCACCTTGGCAAAAACATTGACGTCGGTCGCTTTAGTCCCGGGCGTTTCGAATACCAGGGTCGAAGTCAACGAACCCGATTGCGCCATGCCGACGGTAAAGAACCTCGCAGGATCTCGGTAGGACTGAAGTCGCAAGATTTTGAAATCTCCGAAGGGCCGCTTGACCGTGTACGCATCGATCAGCCTGGTTCGCGGATGCTCGCAGTTGGCATAGGCCGCAACAAGAGAATCGAACGCTTTCTCAGATGCCTTCTCGGATCGCGAAATCTCAAGTGACTGAGTTACCCGATCTGCAACATCCGAGGAGTAAGCCCGAACAAAAACCTTCAGCGGGTCGGGGTCGGCGAAGCGTTTCGTCGGGCAGGTCGCGTACGGGGTCTTGTTAGTCAAGTCGGTTTCGGTGCCTTCAACAGACCAAACCGCAGCTGGACGAAGCTCGGCGACCTGTTCGCTCTTGAGTAGATCGTCGGTGCCGATATTGTGCGAGTCCAACACGATGTCTCGAGTCTCGGCACCAATTTGTTCACGAGCTGGCAGAGCCACCTCGCGGTCGAGCGGGGCACCTTGGGCCACTAGCGCGCCACCGACCAAGACAAGGACCATTGCAGTCAAGACCAGCAACAAACGGTTGCGCCGTTCGCCTTTGCTCGCCGACCGACGTATCTCTCCAGCGGTAGGCATACTGATCACCGCCGTGACCCCAGCAAGTTCGCCAAGTCGAGCCCCGACCTCGTCGATAGAGGCCCCGAGCGCTGCTTCAAGTCGACCAAAACCACGACTGGCCAATTCGATAGCCTCTTCGTCGTCAAGCGACAATTCGGCGGCCGCAGTATCGATATCTAGATTGGCAATCGTCATCAACGCGATTAGCCGGCGGCTGGCTGGATCCAACTCCATCAGCGCACCAACCAGACCTCGATCGGTTCCCGATGATTCTTTGCGGCGAAGCGGGTGCGCTCCGCGAGACAACAGAATCGACTTCCATGCTTCTTCGCGGGCATAGCGAACCGAGTCGGCCGACGAAACTACGTCCCAACGCCGCCAAGCGTGTTCGTAGGCGTGGACCGTCGCCTCGTCTGCCACCCGTTGGTCTCCACAAGAGGCATAGGTAACCGCGAGAGTTAGTCGATGGGTCGAGGCATAGAAGTCGTCGAAATCGTCGACTTGGGCCATCTTGATCCACCTCTGTGGTCTCGAACTCGGGCACGGCGTGTGCTGTCAGAATCTTTGCCACATTACCTGTTGGATGGTGAGGTGCCCGAGTCCCGTCCCCTAGACCAGTGGCGCCCGGCGATAGTTTTGGCTGTCGTTTCAACAGTGGCGTCGCTGGTAGTCGCCGCTTTGGCAATCGCAGTGGCCGGAACAGCCGAAAGCGCGCTGTCGTTGTTGCGCGCGGCTGTTCAGACTTGGCTGGTTTCGCTCGGCGCGTCGATAACACTGGATAATGTCCGGATCGACGTCGTCGGAATCGGCGCGACCCTAATAGTATTTGGCTTGACTTGGTTACTCGCCCGGCTAGTGGTGCGCAAATCAGCCGTAGATCCGCTGGCATTCGGAGCCAAAGTCGGCGGCATCACCGGGGTAATAGCCGCGATCTGTTCTGCGGTCACCTCCTCGGATTCGGCCTCAACCTCACTCGTGCGGTCCGCCTTCGGCGCTTTCCTAGTAGTTGGCCTCGCCTCGGCTCTTGGCGCAGCCAAACAAGGCGATTTGCCTTGGCTGGGCCTGCCAGCACGCTGGCAACCGGTCGCCGAAGGTGCCGCAACGGCAACCATCGGAGTTCTTGGCAGTGCCACAGTCATCACCCTGGTCATGCTGAACCGACACCTCGACCAAGCGGCCGACGTTTGGGCCTCACTCGGCCCAGACTCACCGCTGCTGCTGATTTTGATGTGTGTTCTGGCCGCACCGACCCTCATCCTTTGGACCACCTCAGTCATCTTGGGTCCGGGCTTTTCAATCGGCCCGGACACCTCGGTTGACCTCGCCGGAAGTCACCTCGGTGCGGTCCCGGCCTTCCCGCCACTAGCGGCTTTGCCAGATCCTGGCCCGTTCAACTCGGCAACCATCTTGCTGATGCTGATTCCGGTACTGAGCGCGGCAGTCGGCGGGTTCGTCGCCTATCGGCAGTTGAGTAGAAACGTTGACCCACGGTGGGGGCGAGTGGTAGCCGACACCTCGCTGGCCGGTGTCATCGCCGGATTGATCATTTGGCTCGCCACCGAAACCTCCGGCGGCGCAATTGGCCCGGGCCTCATGCAACAGGTCGGCCCTGCGCCGTTCGAGACGCTACTGCTCGCGGTGCCGACGATGGCTGTGGGTGCCGCGCTCGGTGGAATCGGCGCACACTATCGTTATTCCCGTGACTTTTCCCCATCCTGAACCCGCCCGCTTGGTGGTGCTGGTCTCTGGATCGGGCACGAATCTTCAGGCTCTGATCGATGCGACCGAAGATCTCGAATACGGCGCCAAGGTGGTCGCGGTCGGCGCCGACCGAGGCGGTATTGAAGGTCTGCGCCGCGCCGAACGGCACGGCATCGACACCTTCATCACTAGAGTTGGCGATTTTGATAGCCGCGAAGCCTGGGACGAAGCACTCACCGAAGAGGTGTTGGCCCACCAGCCTGATCTAGTGGTGTTGGCTGGCTTCATGAAGTTGACCGGCCCACGGTTCTTGGCAAGATTTGGCGGCCGAACGGTCAACACCCACCCAGCGCTGTCGCCTTCATTCCCTGGCATGCACGGCCCACAAGACGCACTCGCATACGGGGTGAAGGTCACCGGCGCCACCTTGTTTATCGTCGACGCGGGCGTCGACACCGGCCCGATTGTGGCCCAAGTAAGCGTCCCGGTCCTCGACGATGACGACGTCGAAACTCTGCACGAACGAATCAAGACCCAAGAGCGCGCCATGCTTGTCGAGTGGGTGGGCCGACTGGCCCGTGAACCATTCGAGATCACTGGCCGCAAAATCCGCTTCAACCAAAAGGATCCGAAATGAGCGACCTGCGCCCAATCAAACGCGCCCTAGTCTCGGTTTACGACAAGACCGGCCTCGAAGAGCTGGCTCAAGCGCTGCACGCTGCTGGCGTTTCGATTGTGTCCACCGGATCGACCGCCAAAACCATCCAGGCCGCCGGGGTGCCGGTTACCGCTGTTGAGGAACTGACGGGCTTTCCCGAATGCCTCGACGGGCGAGTAAAAACCCTGCACCCGCGCGTTCACGCCGGAATCTTGGCCGATTTGCGCCTGCCTGATCACCGCCGTCAGTTAGAAGAGTTGGAGGTCGAACCGTTCGACCTGGTGATCGTGAACCTGTACCCCTTCCGCGAAACAGTGGCTTCTGGCGCATCCAATGACGAGGTAGTCGAGCAGATCGACATCGGCGGTCCGTCGATGGTGCGCGCGGCAGCCAAAAACCACCCGAGCGTTGCGGTCGTGGTCTCCCCCGATGCCTACGGCGAGGTCGCAGCAGCCGTTGCTGGCGGTGGGTTCACGCTGGCCCAGCGCAAACTGCTCGCCGCGCAGGCGTTCGCCCACACCGCGGCATACGACGTCGCAGTCGCCTCCTGGTTCTCCTCGGTTTACGCACCCGCCGACGATGAGTCGTTCCCGGCGTTCGCTGGCGCTACCTGGGAGCGCTCGGCGGTGCTGCGCTACGGCGAGAACCCGCACCAGCAGGCCGCGCTTTACACCGACGGCTCGGGCGGACTTGCTGGGGCGACCCAGTTGCACGGCAAGGAAATGTCGTACAACAACTACGTCGATACCGATGCGGCTCGGCGCGCAGCGTTCACCCACGCCGAACCTGCCGTGGCGATCATCAAGCACGCGAATCCGTGTGGCATCGCGATCGGCACCGACATCGCGCAGGCGCACGCACGGGCACACGCCTGCGATCCGGTCTCGGCTTTCGGTGGCGTCATTGCGGCCAACCGGCCAGTTTCGGTCGAGATGGCCAAGCAGGTTGCCGAAGTTTTCACCGAGGTCATCGTGGCGCCCGGATATGAAGATGGCGCCGTTGAAGTACTGCAGGCGAAGAAGAACATCCGGATTCTGCAGTGCCCCGCCCCGACGGCGGGCAGCTCCGCCGAAATGCGGCCGGTCAGCGGCGGTATCCTGCTGCAGCAAGCCGACCAAGTTGACGCCGACGGTGATGACCCGACGACCTGGACTCTGGTTGCCGGCGAACCGGCAGACGACGACACCTTCTCAGATCTGGTCTTTGCGTGGCAGGCAGTCCGTGCAGTCAAGTCGAACGCGATTCTGCTGGCTAAGGACGGCGCCTCGGTCGGCGTCGGCATGGGCCAAGTGAACCGAGTCGATTCGTGCCGCCTCGCGCTCGAACGCGCCGGTACCGAACGGGCCAGCGGTGCGGTCGCGGCCTCGGATGCCTTCTTCCCGTTCGCTGACGGACCACAGATCCTGATAGACGGCGGCGTCCGCGCGATCGTTCAGCCAGGCGGTTCAGTTCGTGACGAAGAGACTGTCTTGGCCGCTCAGGCAGCCGGCGTGACGATGTACGTCACCGGCACCCGGCACTTCTTCCACTGAGCCAATCGGCTGACCGTAGTTCGTTCGTGAAAGACTCAACCCTGTGACTGCCCAGAGTCTTGACGGCAAGGCCGTCGCTGCCGAGATTAAGATCGAACTTCGCGAACGGGTTTCGGCCCTGCGTGAACGCGGAATCATGCCCGGGTTGGGCACGATCCTTGTTGGTGACGACCCCGCCAGTAAGTGGTATGTCGGCGCCAAACATAAGGACTGCGCCGAGATCGGCATCGAGTCGATTCGGATCGATCTGCCCGCAGACGCAACCCAAGCAGAAGTTGAGGCTGCGGTCGACCAGTTGAACGCAGACCCGGCTTGCACGCTCTATATCGTGCAGCTTCCCCTGCCTGCTGGACTCGATGAGAACGCCGTGATCGGCCGGATCGACCCGGCCAAGGACGCCGACGGACTCCACCCGACGAATCTGGGCTGGCTGGTGCTCGGCAAGGCCGCACCGCTGCCGTGCACCCCGCGCGGCATCATCGAGCTGTTGCGCCGGCACAACGTCGAGATCGCCGGACAGCATGTAGTGGTAGTTGGCCGCGGGATCACCGTTGGTCGGCCGATGGGCCTGCTGCTGACTCGCCGCAGCGAGAACGCGACGGTCACTCTTTGCCACACCGGCACGAAGGATTTGGCCGCCGAGGTCAGACGAGCCGACATCGTGATCGCCGCAGCCGGCGTGCCTGGCATCATCACCGCCGACATGGTCAAGCCCGGCGCCGCGCTGTTGGACGTGGGCGTAAGCCGAGATGCCGACGGAAAGATCGTTGGCGATTTGGCTCCCGACGTGGTCGACGTGGCCGGCTGGGTGACGCCAAACCCCGGCGGAGTCGGCCCAATGACCCGGGCCATGCTGCTGAGCAACGTCGTGGATTTCTGCGAGTTGGCGGCCGAGGAATCACAGTGAACTTGCCCCGCAGCTACGGCTCGCGGATCTATCTGCTGCACCTGATCGTGGTGGCCGCTGCCCTCGTTGTGATCTATTTGGGCTGGTGGCGAACCGGAATCTTCGTTATTGGTGCTTCGTTCATCGCAGCGGCGATCGCCCGCGCATTCGTCCCGCTCGACCACACCGGCATGCTCCGCGTGCGCGGCAAGGTGTTCGACATTGCCTGGATGGGGTTCCTCGGCGTCTCGCTGGTAGTGCTGTCCTTTATCGTTCCGGGCTAGAAGCTTTAGCAATTAGGTTCGCGCTAAGGCGGCCGCAGAGTCAGGAAAAACGAAACAGGGCCAACCGGTTTCCCGGTCGGCCCTGTCGCAGTTAAGACGCTGCTCGAATAAAACTCAGATCAGCCCGAGTTCGGTGACGGCGTCACGCTCTTCGATCAGTTCGGCAACGCTCGCGTCGATCCGGGTCCGGCTGAACTCGTCGACTTCGAGGCCCTGAACGATTTCCCAGTCGCCGTTCTTGGTGGTGACGGGGAAGGAGCTGATGATGCCTTCGGGCACGCCGTAGGAGCCATCGGATGCAACAGCCATCGACACCCAGTCGCCTTCGGCCGAACCGGTCAGCCAGTCGCGAGCCGCGTCGATGGTCGCCGAAGCAGCCGAAGCGGCCGAGGACGCGCCCCGGGCTTCGATGATGGCCGCGCCACGCTTGGCAACGGTCGGAATGAAGTCGGACTCGATCCAAGCCTGGTCGCCCACGACCTCAGCCGCGTTACGACCAGCGATCTGAGCGTTGAAGATGTCCGGGTACTGGGTGGCCGAGTGGTTGCCCCAGATCGTCATCTTGGTGATGTCCGCAACCTTGGCGCCGGTCTTGGCAGCCAACTGGCTGATCGCCCGGTTGTGGTCCAGGCGAGTCAGCGCGCTGAACCGCTCCACGGGAATGTCCGGGGCGTTCTTCGATGCGATCAGCGCGTTGGTGTTGGCCGGGTTGCCGGTCACACCGATGCGAACATCGTCGGCGGCAACCGCGTTGAGCGCCTTGCCCTGAGCGGTGAAGATCGCGCCGTTGGCCTCAAGAAGGTCACCGCGCTCCATGCCCTTGGTACGCGGGCGCGCACCGACGAGCAGCGCGAGGTTCACGCCTTCGAAAATGTGGTTCGGGTCGTCGCCGATCTCGACCGAATCGAGAGTCGGGAACGCGCAGTCGTCCAACTCCATGACAACTCCCTCGAGCGCCTTCAGCGCCGGGGTGATTTCAAGCAGTCGCAACTGGATCGGGGTGTCGGGGCCGAGCAGCGAACCGCTGGCCAGACGAAACAGCAGGCTGTAGCCGATTTGGCCGGCGGCGCCGGTCACGGCAACTTTGACGGGGGTGGTGCTCACGTCGATGTGCTCCTTGTTCGGGGTTTCAGTTTCAAACTAGCGCAGTAGGGTCCGCGGCCAATCACCGCGGTCAGTCATCTGGCTCATTATCGAGCGAGATCCAGTCTTTGGACTCCTGAGAAGTTGTCGAACCGTTCCGGGTGATCTCTAGAGTTCCGTCCACCGCATGCAACACGAAGCGAGTCCCGCCCTTTTGCGCAACGTAGGCATCAAGGCGCCACTTGTATTCAGTGGCTAGGTCGAGGGGGTCTTCACCGTTGAGTTTGACCACCATCCGAACCCGGTCGCCAATGACGTCTCGGCTACAGATTGCGGTCTTGGCTCCGCTGGTAGTCGACTTGTAGAGGATCACCGGGTAGTCGCCGCCGCAGGCCAGACCTAGCCCCTTTTTTGCCTGTTCGGCTTGAGTAACCGGCATCTGTCCGCAATCGGGAAGCAAACTCCTCGGGCTGCCATTTTCCAGACTCAGTTGAGTCGTGTCGTCGGCGCACGCAGGCGACGGGGTCGCACTTGGGGTGGGGCTCGGGGTCGCCGACTCGGTCGGACCGGTAGTGGTCGCAACGGTCGCGGGCTGAACTGCGTCAACTGCCCGATCATTGTTTTGGCTAGAGAGCACGAAAGCTATGACAACGCCCACTAGAGCCACCACTGCCACCGACAGCACGGTCCACCTGACGACTCGAACGTTCACTCCAACAGCCTAACCAACCGCCACGAAGCCGTTTTCGGCCCAGTCGTGGCCTGGGTTCACTCCCACTCGATGGTTCCGGGCGGCTTGCTGGTGATATCGAGCACCACCCGATTCACTTCGCTGACCTCGTTGGTGATCCTGGTGGAGATCTTTTCGAGCAGTTCGTACGGCAGGCGACTCCAGTCCGCGGTCATGGCGTCCTCGCTGGACACTGGTCGCAACACGATCGGGTGACCGTAGGTGCGACCGTCGCCCTGAACCCCAACCGAGCGCACGTCTGCCAGCAGCACGACCGGGAACTGCCAAATCTCTTGGTCTAGGCCGGCTGCGGTGGTCTCTTCGCGGACGATCGCGTCGGCTTGCTGCAGCAGTTCGATTCGCTCTGGGGTGACTTCGCCGACGATCCGAATCGCCAGACCAGGGCCGGGGAAAGGATGGCGGCCGACGATCGCCTCGGGGATGCCCAGTTGGCGGCCGACTTCACGCACCTCGTCCTTGAACAGGGTCCGCAACGGCTCGATCAAGCTGAATTCGAGGTCCTCTGGCAGCCCGCCGACGTTGTGGTGACTCTTGATGTTGGCGGCGCCTTCTCCCCCACCGGACTCGACCACGTCGGGGTAAAGCGTGCCCTGAACGAGGAACTTCACCGGCTCACCCGGGGTCGCCATGATCTCGCGTTCGGCGGCCTCAAAAGTGCGGATGAACTCGCGGCCAATGATCTTGCGCTTGGTCTCTGGGTCCGTCACGCCGGCGAGGTGGCCCAAGAAGGTAGCGCTCGCGTCAACCACCTTCAGGTTGACGCTGGTGGCTTCGACATAGTCGCGTTCGACTTGCTCGGCCTCGCCTTGGCGAAGTAGCCCGTGGTCGACGAAAACCGCAGTCAACTGGTCGCCGATGGCACGCTGGACCAATGCCGTCGAGACGGCCGAGTCAACACCGCCCGAAAGCGCTGAGATGACTCGGGCGTTGCCGACCTGCTCGCGGATGAGGGCAATCTGCTCCTCGACGATGTTCGCGCTGGTCCACGATGGGGAACAACCGGCGATCTCGAACAGGAACTTTTCGAGGATCTGCTGGCCGTGCTCAGAGTGCAGCACCTCTGGGTGCCACTGGACGCCCGCCAACCGGCGCTCTACGTTCTCGAAGGCGGCCACGGTCGCGCGTGGACTGCGAGCACTCAGGGTGAAACCGGTCGGCTGTTTGACAACTTCGTCACCGTGAGACATCCAACTAGTTAGCGTCTCGGGCAAACCAGCGAGCAGGGTTCCGGGTTCGAGGACAGATACCGCGGTTCGGCCGTATTCACGCTGCCCGGTCTGAGCAACTTCTCCGCCAAGTGCCTTCGCCATCGCCATGAACCCATAGCAAATCCCAAATACCGGCACACCAGACTCGACGAGGGTCGCGTCCAACTGTGGCGCACCGGGCTCATAGACCGATGCAGGCCCACCGGATAGGACGATTGCGGCCGGCTTCTTGGCGAGCATCTCCTCGACCGACATCGTGTGCGGCACGATCTCGGAGTAAACCCGGGCCTCTCGGACGCGACGGGCAATCAATTGGGCGTACTGGGCACCGAAATCGACCACCAAGACGGTGTCGTGCTGAGTTTCGGCAAGAACTTCTGGAGTTTGTGCGGCCACGGCCCAATCCTAATGGCGCAGCGCGCTGGGTCCTTACCGTGTCACCGTTCAGGCCGATTCGCGGATTTCGCCGACCAGTTCCTCAAGTACGTCCTCCAACATGACCACCCCGAGGATCGCGCCGGCGTCGTCGGCGACCCGAGCCATATGAGATCCCTTGGCCTGCATCGTTCGCAGGGCGTCATACAGGCCGCTGGACTCGCTAATCGCACTAAGCGGGCGCAGCCATTTGTCTGCGATTGGCTGGATTCGACTGTCTTCGTCAGTTTCGAGGACGTCTTTGATGTGCAGGTAGCCGATGAACTCGCCGTCGTCACCGGTGACGGGGAACCGGGAGAACCCGGTCCGGGCGCAGGCCTCTTCGACATCTACTGGGGTCGCCCCTTGGTTCAACGTCACCAGGCCCGCCGTTGGCAGCAACACCTTGGCGACGGTTCCACCGTAGAAATCAAGCGCACCGGTAACTAGGTCGTATTCGTGGTCGTCAAGCAGGCCCTCGCGGCGAGACTCCTCGACCAGACCGGCGACCTCGTTATGAGTGAAGGTCGATGCGACTTCGTCTTTGGGTTCGATGCCAAAAATCCTCACAGCGAGGTTGGCGATCGCGTTTAGGGAAACCACCAGGGGTTTGAGGACCGCGATCACCGCCAGCATGAACGGACCGAGAATAAGCGCCGCTTTGTCCGGCGCGGCCAACGCAATGTTCTTTGGCACCATTTCGCCGTAGACGACGTGCAAGAAGACGACAAATGACAATGCGATTGCAAATGAGATCGGGTACACCAGCGCTTCTGAAATCCCCGCCCACTCGAACACTGGTTCAAGCAGGTGTGCGATCGCCGGTTCACTGATTGCGCCTAGTCCCAGGGAGCAAATCGTGATGCCGAGTTGAGCCGCCGCCATCGCCAGGGCGACATTCTCCATCGCCTTGAGCGCGAGTTTGGCGCTGCGTTTTCCCGCTTGCGCGGCCGGTTCGAGTTGGGTTCGACGAGCCGAAAGTAAGGCGAATTCTGCGGCAACGAAGAGCGCATTGAGCCCAAGCAGGACCGCCGTCAACGCCAGTGCTGGCCAGCCGCTCATTTGTCGGCCTCCTTCGCCGAGGAGTCGTCGACGGTCACGGCAACGCGATCAATCCGGCGTCCTTCTAGGCGTTCAACCGTCAACTTCACGATCGTGGCTGGCGCCTCTTCGTTCCCGTCATCGACGATCGGAGCCAACTCCAGTGTTACGACATCACCGCGTTCGGCCAACCGGCCAAGCCGTTCCAGAATCAGTCCGGCGATCGTTTCGTAATCTTCGCTCTCGGGCAGGTCGATGCCGGTCTTCTCCAGCACCTCATCTGGGCGCAGTAGTCCCGAAAGTGACCAGGTGCCATCACGACGGTGGCGGCTCTGGTCGGTGAGCCGATCGTGTTCGTCGGCGATGTCACCGACGATCTCCTCGATTAGGTCTTCGAGGGTCACGATGCCGTCTGTTCCGCCATATTCGTCGACCACAATCGCTAACTGATTGTCTTGGGCTCGCAACAGCGTCAGTAGCGGGTCAAGCTCTAGGGTGTCTGGCACGGTTGCGGCTGGTTCGGCAATCTCGGCCAGTCGCACCGCACGGCGCCGGTCCGGTTCTACCGCCACAGCCTGCTTCACATGGACGACACCGACGATGTCGTCGGCAGTCTTACCGGTGACCGGGAACTTGGAGTGACCGGTTTGTCGCGCTGCCTCGATTACGTCGAGCGCGCAGTCGCGTTCATCCAGAAAATGAACGCGGACTCGCGGGGTCCGCACGTCGGCGGCGGTCCGATCGCCAAAGGCGATGCTGCGAGCCACTAGTTCGGCGGTCTGACCGCCAAGCGCACCCTCCTCGGCCGAACGCAACACCAGCGAACGCAACTCCAATGGCGTGCGGGCCGAACGCAACTCCTCCTGAGGCTCGACACCGATCCATTCCAAGGTCCGATTGGCTACGTTGTTCAGGCCCCGAATCGGCCAAGCCATCGACTTGGTGAAGGCACGTTGCGGCAGTTGGGTAATTGCCGCGACCCGCAAGGGCAGCGCCAGTGCCAAGTTTTTCGGGATGAGTTCGCCGACGAGCATCGTTACGAGGGTGCTCAGGCCGAGCGCGATTGCGTAGGAAGCCGCGCTCAGCGAGGCCCCTTCAAGTCCTAGCGAGGTCAACGGTCCGTGCATGAGGCGCCCGATTGCTGGCTCGGCCAAGAACCCGATTGCCAAGTTTGTGATCGTGATGCCCAGCTGCGCGCCGCTTAACTGAGTCGAAAGGCTAAGTAACGCCTTTTGGGTTCCTTGGGCTCCTTTGTCGCCGGCTTCGGCCTCTCGATCCACCGTGGCGCGATCGACGGTCACAAAGGCGAACTCGGCCGCGACGAAGACGCCGCAGGCCAGCATGAGCAGAAAAGAAGTGAACAGCAATAGCCATTCGGTCACTGTTGGCGTGTCCTCGGGTCGGGAACTTGAGACTCCAACTCTAGCGTTTATGCCAACGGGTAAGATATTCGTCGTGCCTACGTACCAATACCGCTGTGCTGACTGCGGTCAAGAGCTTGAGGTCAAGCAGAGCTTCGCTGACCCGACCTTGACCGTGTGCCCATCGTGTGAGGGCGAGCTTCGTAAAGTATTTGGTGCCGCTGGCGTGGTCTTTAAGGGCTCTGGCTTCTACCGCAACGACAGCCGATCGACTAGCTCATCGAGCGACTCGGCTTCAAGCGCAAAACCTGCCGCTAAGCCCAGCAAGGATTCTGGCGCCGCCTGACCCGTCCTGTGGACAGTCGGCGACTGTTGCCGACATTTTCTCTAGCCTGCCCAAATGGACCAGGCGATTCGCAAAATTCTCATTCACCGTCGACTAATTGCGGCGATTCTGGTGGGCCTTTCGGTCGCAACCGCAATCAGTGCGATCACCAAAACTCCGGACACTCGCGCTGTGTTCGTCGCCGCCCGCGATTTGGCGGGCGGAAAGCCAGTTGGCCAACGAGATCTGGTTAGCCGGCAACTGCCTGTTGATGCGATACCGGCGGGCGCGCTCAAGGCCGAAGACCTCACTGGCCGGGTCCTTGCCGGGTCGATGCGACGTGGTGAGGTTTTCACCGATCGACGAGTGGTGAATCCCCGAAACCTCGGCCGCGGCCAAGTATTGGCGGTCGCCGAAGTCCCAAACGCCACCGGCGAGCTGCTGCGCCCCGGCGACCGAATCGACCTCGTGGCGGTAGGTGATGATGGCGGCGGCAGGTCCGTTGCTGCTGCGGTGGAGTTGGTGAGCATCCGTGTCGAGCCCGATCGCGGATCGGCGGTGTTGGGCGTCGCGACGACCGAAAAGTTGGCCGCGCAGATCGCTCAACTTTCGATCACTCATCGCCTGAACGCAACCGTTAGCCGATCACAGTAGCGACCACGCGAAAGTTCCCGATAGGCTCAAATCTTCAACCTGAGCCTGCACACGAGGAGCATCCATGCTTTCTGGATTCAAGGACTTTCTATTTCGCGGCAACGTCATCGACTTGGCCGTTGCGGTCGTCGTCGGCACCGCGTTCACCGCACTGGTGACCACCTTGACTGGGTCGCTGATTGAACCGGTCATCAACGTTTTCGGCGGCGGTGACATCGGCGGGTTGAAATTCCAATTGGTGCCCGACGACAAGAGCACGACTATTGATTTGGCTGCGGCCATCAACGCGCTGATCACCTTCGCGATTACTGCCGCGGTGATCTACTTTGCCTTCGTCGTGCCATCGAAGAAACTCATGGCGCTAGGTTCAGCCGATGTTGAGCCCGAGCCCGACGAACCCAGCGAAGAGATCGTCTTGCTCCGCGAAATCCGCGACTCGCTCGCGCGCAACAACCCGACTGCCTAAGGCCTCAGTCTTTGCCGTGGTGCGGGGGTACGTCTCGGCGTAGGTCTTCGTCGCGGCTGGACGTTTCGGTCTCGCCCCAGCCTTCGGCGGTTTCGTCCGAAGTGGTGGTCGGCATTAGGTCTCCCAGTAGTCGGGCGGCTCGTTCGCGAGCTGCCCGACTACTTTTTTCGGCTTCGTCGGCAGCCATGAACCACTCCTTAGTAAGTACTGGCCGCGACGGTTTCCAGCCGGTCCGGTCGGTGAATAGTTGCGAACTCACTCGCTGGGGTCTGGCCAGCAGCTCGAGTTTGTCGGCGGTGACCCCAAACAGCCAGTCGCGGTAGAACCGGCCCTCGGTTCGACCGGCGGCTTGCGCGATCGCGTCGACATATCCGCGGCGGGTGATCGGTTCGGCTCCAACGTTGTACGCCCCGCTAGGCGCAGTCAAGGCTGCGACGGTGGAACTGCCGACGTCGTCGGGGTGGATCACATGCATCCAAGATCCGGGATCTCCAAAGCCGATTGCCTTACGACGCCTCGCCCGGTTGAGGAAGTACTGCGAGTTCGGATCGTCGCCACAAATCAGCCCGTACCGAAGGCAAACCGCGGTCGCTCCGCTCTGCTCAAGTTGGCGAGCGTTCGATTCGGCGATGACGAGCGGCTCGCTTACCGCAGTGACGTCAACTGGGGTCGACTCGTCAATCCACTCGTCACCGCGAGCGACGTAGATGAAGCTGAGGCTCTGTTGGACTATCCGCCCGACACCAGCCTCGTGGGCCGCTTCGGCGACGACCTGGGAGCCGATGGTTCGAATGCGGTTCACTCGGTTCAACGAGCCTGGCGCAAACATCTTTAGGCCGACCGGGATGTGGGTTGCGAAATTGACTACGACATCACAGTCGCGCATGGCAGCAACCATCGAAGCGTGGTCGAGCACGTCGCCAAACACCGGTACGGCACCATCGGTTTCAACAACTGCGGCGGCAGAATCAGACCTGATTAGGCCTCGCACTTCGTGTCCTGCTGCCACTAAGGCCGAGATGGCGGCTCTTCCCATGACGCCGTTTGCGCCAGTCAGCAGGATCCGCACCCAGCAAGTCTACGATGCGGTACTTATCTTTGGCGCAAACCGACGTGGCAGGATAGTCCGGTGCGCCCCCGTAGCTCAGGGGATAGAGCAACGGTTTCCTAAACCGCAGGTCGGAGGTTCGAATCCTCTCGGGGGCACATTTTTTCGCCGGCAAGTCGAGTCGACTGCTTTCGGCGGGAGCGGCGCCGCGCTGAGATCCCATCGGGGGAAGGGGCACATCAGCGCGACGCCCACGCGCACACTCTCGGGGTATGTGTACGCGTTCCCTCGGGCGCGTCCGCCCTTCGTCCGCTCTTCGGGCCACGGGAGATGCAGCAGGCCCGGACGCGGACAGACATATTTGTACCACGCGCGGTACACGTGCCTCGACAGTGGCCTGCACCCCAAGACAAGGTCAACTTGCACCCATTACAGTGGCGGAGTGCTCATTCTTGGACTGATTCTTTTCGGCATGCTCACCGGTGCGGCCGCTCAACTAATTCTCGGCAAATCGAGCGCTGGCATCGACTGGCTGCTGGCAATGACGGCAGGCCTAGTCGGGTCATTCGTGGGCGGACTAACGGTCAGTTTGCTCTCCGGCGATGGCTTCGACCTTCGCCCAAGCGGAATCATCGGGTCAATCCTCGGCGCGGTAATCGTGACTGCCGGTTGGCGTTGGTGGAGTTCGCGCAGTTCGAACTGACACTGTTCGATACCGACAACATCAACCAATATCAGTTCAACGACCTCAAGGCCGAAGCACTCGCCTGATCCTCAACCCAAAGAAAGTCGCAAGGCCCTAATGGGGGTCTTGCGACTTTTTTGGGTACCACCGCTTGATGCTGTAGACCAGCAAGACCAAAGCGATAAGAGACGAGAACCAAAGTCCAGTTGCTCCGGGCCAACCTCCCGCTGGAAGTTTCGGCCCAAAACCGACACCCAGAATTGAAAATTCCGGGATTGTCGGCGAATACCACCAGAGAGCGCCCACCGAGACAACGAAGATGATCCCCAAGACACTGGCTGCGATTCGCCAGATTGAGCCCACACCGAACTTGGCGGCCTCGATGGCTTTTTCTTCCAGCGGCTCAAATATTCGATCGGCCCAGACGTAGTGCCTAGCCAGCAACGCCACACCACCGAGCATGGCCAACAGCCCCGGTCCGGGCATAACCAGCATGAACAGCCCCAAGACGATCAGCGTCCAGCCAAGCGCCTCTGAACCCGTGCGGTGAAACCACCCCCGAATTCGCTCACCCCACGTCATGACGCAATCTTGCCAGTCGACTGGTTAGACCGAAACGAAAACGCATGAGCAGACAGGTGAAACGTGGCTACTTCGAAACAAAAATATGCATAGCTGCTTCATCGGAGAGTTCGACAGTTTCCGAACCTCGCGCGACGACAAGTCCCTGATGCCCCCGTGAGACCCGGACATCGTTACCTGGCAGCGCGCCAACACGGCGCAGCGCAGACATCACCGAAGTGTCCTTCTGGAGTTCCTCAGCGATTCGCCGAACCACCACGCGAGCGGGTTCGTCGCCGCCGCCTACCGCAGTTGCCAACTGCTGAACACCCTCAAGGAATACCGCCGACGAGACGGGCCGGCCCAATTCGTCCAGGCCCGGGATCGGGTTCCCGTAAGGCGATTCGGTTGGGTGTTCGAGTAGTTCAACAAGTCGACGTTCGACTTGTTCGGACATGACGTGTTCCCACCGGCAGGCCTCTTCGTGGACGTACTCAATTTCAAGTCCGATGATGTCGGTCAATAACCGTTCGGCAAGACGATGCTTACGCATCACTCGGGTCGCCAAGGACCGACCGAGTTCGGAAAGCTCCAGGTGGCGGTCACCTTCAACGGTCAACAGGCCGTCACGCTCCATCCGCGCGACGGTTTGACTAACCGTTGGTCCACTTTGATGTAGGCGCTCGGCAATGCGGGCACGAAGCGGAATGATCCCCTCTTCCTCAAGTTCGAAGATCGTTCGCAGGTACATCTCGGTGGTGTCGATAAGCTCGCTC
>Ga0116169_1000350_pt1 | contig 49199 bp, 43 predicted proteins | sample AD_UKC130_MetaG_FD_89796 | JGI IMG/M metagenome (GOLD analysis project Ga0116169, IMG submission 89796) | Active sludge microbial communities of municipal wastewater-treating anaerobic digesters from Canada - AD_UKC130_MetaG | ecosystem: Engineered > Bioreactor > Anaerobic > Digestate | place...
AACCAGCCTAACATGCCATGTACTCATTGTCAACAGCTTTCGCGGCATAAACGCTTTGCTCAGGTGGTTTAAACACCTGCTTAAATAACCGAGTAAATTTACACACAAATTTGGACTTGACTCATATAGAACCATATGAGGCTTAACAGGTGAATTTGGTAATATAAACGTAACAATGATTACAATATTCTAACAAATCATAAATTATATTTACAGCTAAGGCATACAGTGGTAACATTGACATTGATCAAGGCTTGATAAGTATTATCCTAACCGATGCAAAGAAGTATAAAGGGGGATAATCCTATGAAAAAGCCACCAATAATAGCTTCGATGGCCGTCATCTTTATACTTTTTACTTTATGCGGTTCATGCGTGGTTGATACAATCAAGACCAGGCAGCCATATATAAGCTCTGTACCAACTGATGCATCAGATGCAACCGACGAACCGAAAGCTATCGAAGGTCCTGATGACAAGCCTCATGCAGCACATGAGGACAATCCGTTGCTTGAGCTGGCACGCCAGGGCAGGGTCGACGGGATCGAATTTGGTATTGGCGACAAAACAAAGGATATCGTTGAAAAATGGGGCAAGCCAGATAGAAAAGAGTGGTTCCTGGGAGGGCTTTACTATAGATATGACGATAAAAACGTTGTATTCTTCACAAATGAAGGCAGCGTCGGGCAAGATGGGAATGAAATAGTAAACGGAGATGTGGTGGACATAGGGATATTCGGGGAAGACAGGGAAGTATACAATGTAAGATTAGGTATGACAATCGAAGAGATAACTGCAATTCTGGGAGAGCCAACATATACAATGACGCCTGAATACAACGAAGACAGTGAGTTGTTTTATGGATGGACATACAAATATGATGTCGGAGAATATATTGTATATTTTCAAGCCGATACTGAAGACAGCCCGGTCGACATACTGTATTTGATGACAAACAGGGAATAAGCGTGCATACCAAGGAGGTATGGAGAAATCTTGCACGGTACGGCAGGTCCCCCGATAGAAGTTCCTGTTAAATATGCATTTCCCGGTGCACAGGAGGTCATGACGGTCAGTGATGTCATACAGCTATTAGGCAGGCCTACATGCATTTTTGCATCGGTACAAAATGAAGGCAGCGATAGCTCTAGTGACAGATGGGGCTTTTACTATGATGTGGGAGAGTATGATATCACCTTCGTGTCTAGGACATTTGATGAAGGCAGGCTCGAAGCAGTCACCTGGAATGAGGATATCGAACATGTTTTTGTCGAAGATGGTTGGCCTTGATCATCGCTGATCATAATTTATCTGAGCTTAAACAGCCTTGCACCGTGGGGCGGGACCAGGACTTTAAGGATATCGGACTGAAGCGTCATGGTCTGCCCGCTCCAAAGGTCTTCGGCTGTTTTGCTTTTGATGGCCCCTATGCCCAGATCTTCGGCAGTCATAGATATTTCCCGTTTTTCATCGGACAGGTTGAACAAGGCTGCATAGATGCCTTCGTCAAGCGTATCCCTGCTGGTCCATACTGCCTGGTGATCGTCCCTCATGACCTGCCTTGCTCAGAAGCTGCGCTTAAGCAGCCCCAGTACCTTTCTGTTGGTCAGGAGCCCTAAGGTCCAATCGTCAAGCCTGGTCAGCTCTGCCCCAATGAAAAGAGGGGACCTGAATATGCACCAGAGGGTCATCATGGTAATCTGCTCATCCCTTGTGAGCCTTGTGTACCGCTCATCATTGAAGCCTTTTCCGATATAGCCAAGGGGCAGCATGTCGCAGTCAGGGTAGCAGCCCTCTGCAACATGGTTCTGCCATACCTCACAGCGCTCAAACATGTTTTTCAGCAGGGGCCAGCTATCCCAGAAATCATCGGTTATCCGCCACATGTTGGCATGCTTTGCATAATGCCATGCCTTGTCGATCAGGGCCGGGCCGGGCGAAAGGCTGAGCACGATAGGCCGGCCGCATTTTTGTATTGCCCTGTGGATCAGCTCTATCTCTTCCTTTGCGGAAAACTGGTTGTGCCTGTAAAGGTTGGTGTTGCAGATGTCATCGCATTTGACAAAGTCCACGCCCCACCGGGCATAGAGGTCGAACAGGGAATCATAGTATTCCTGAGCCCCCTCCTTGCTTGCATCCACACCATACATATCGGGGTTCCAACCGCAGATGGAGTAGGGGTTGGCTATCTCGTCAGCAGTCCTGTCGGTGCCGAGTATTTTGCAGTGATTGTGGGCTGCTATGCGAGGTATGCCCCGCATGATATGGATGCCGAACTTGAGGCCCCGCTCATGCACATAGTCCGCCAGGGGTTTGAAGCCCTGGCCTTTGGCGCTTGAAGGAAACCTGTCGGGACAGGGCAGGAGCCGTGAATACTCATCCATCTCCACCCGGCCGAAGGGGATATACTGGTACTTGTCCCTCTTAGAGCCGGTATCGTAAGCATACCATTGGATATCGACAACTATGTATTCCCAGCCATACTCCTTTAGACGCTCTGCCATGTAGTCGGCATTGGCCTTCACCTGGTCCTCGTTTACCGTGGTATCATAGTAGTCATAACTGTTCCATCCCATGGGCGGGGTCTTGGCAAAGCTGTTCTTGTCCATTGAGACCACCTTTCCTACTGATACGGGTAAAGCCAGAGGCAGATAAACATCTGCCTCATAAGTTTTCCCTGTTATATTATGCTGATCTGGTCCAAACAAGATCATTGACGAATTACTTATGATACATGGCCATGTATTCCCCATGGGCTTCGATCAGCTCATCACACATCCTGACGATGTCGTCGATGGAGAGCTCGGCTGCCGTATGGGGATCGAGCATGGCTGCCTGGTATATGTTTTCTATCTTCCTTGTACGTGCAGCCTCTATGGTCATAAGCTGTACATTGATGTTGGTCATGTTCATAGCCGCCAGTTGTACGGGCAGCCTGCCTACATGGCAGGGATGGATCCCGCGGCCGTCAACCAGGCAGGGCACCTCAACGCAGGCTTCTGCGGGCAGGTTCTCGATAGCTCCGTTGTTTATGACATTTCCGCCGATCTTGTAGATGCCGCCGGTCGTCATAGCCTCCATGATGTACGATGCGTACTCTTCGCTGCGGGTATGGGTGACCTTGCCGTCCTGTAGGATATTGTTCTTCTCATTCTCCCAGCCCTTGATCTGCTCCACGCACCTGCGGGGATACTCATCCAGCGGTATGTTGTATCTATCTATCAGCTCGGGATATTTGGACTTTATGAAGAAGGGGTTGTACTCTGCATTGTGCTCGCTCGACTCAGTGCAGTAATAGCCCAGGCGTCTTATGTATTCAAACCGGACCATATCATTGTGCTTTTCCCTGTCGTTTTTCTCTATGGCCCTTCTCCTGATTTCCGGGTACAGGTCGTTGCCGTCCTTGTCATATATCTCAAGGAGCCAGCCCATATGGTTTATGCCAGCGATCAGCTCCCGCCTGCCTTCCAGCTTGTCCTCCATTCCTAAGGATTTCAGCAGCCAATAGGAGCAGACCTGGACGCTGTGGCAGAGGCCTACGGTCTTGACACCTGTATAGCGCAGCATATATCCGGTCAATATGGCCATGGGGTTGGTATAGTTCAGGAACCAGGCATCCGGGCAGACTTCCTCCATGTCACGGGCAAAGTCCTCAAGCACGGGTATGGTGCGCAGGGCCCGCATGATGCCGCCTATTCCCAGTGTATCCGCTATGGTCTGGCGTAGTCCGTATTTTTTCGGTACTTCGAAGTCTATGATCGTGCAAGGGTCATAGAAACCGACCTGGATCGCATTGACCACGAAATCCGCGTCCTTGAGGGCGGCCTTTCTCTGCTCGACGCCGAGATAGGTCTTTATTTTCGCCCTTGAATCGTTGATGTTCCGGTTTATTGCCTTCAGGATCACTTCTGACTCTTCAAGCCGCTTTGCATCGATGTCATACAGGGCTATCTCGCTATCTCTGAGGGCAGGTGTGCACATGCAGTCTCCCAGCACGTTGCGGGCGAAGACTGTGCTGCCGGCACCCATAAAAGCTATTTTAGGCATAGTTTATTCTCCTCCCCGATTCATTTTACTCTGCATACCTTTATTCTAATGCAAAAGTGAGGACATGTCATTCCTGAATGGCGACATTTTTTACTTTTCCATATCAATTATCGTGCAAAAGCGTATAAAGTTTGTGCTGACGCCTTTATCAGGGCTTGTAAAAATGATAAAATAAAATAATACATTCGAACCAGGGTGATCATTGATGCTCCACATACCGGATTCCCTAATCGTCAACTACAGCATGTCTCCCCAGGCATACCAAAAGGGAGTGGAATATTACCGCGGCAGGCGGGTCACAGACATCAGGATACAGCGCAACAGGCCCGTCATATACAGCAAGGTGCGGGGAAGCCGGGATCACAGCGTCCGGATCACCTTTGACGACGACGGGATCTTCAAGGAAGCCAGGTGCACCTGCCTAGCCAGCAGAGAATACCTGGGCTATTGCCAGCATGTCGTGGCGGTGCTGCTCCAATTGAAATGGCTGGAGGAAAACGACGGCTTCAGGCAGATATTGCTGAAGCGCAAGGCCATGAAGGTATTTGACTGCTTTCAGTATGCCCCATCGGCTGAAAAGGCCGGGATCCCCCTGGAGCCTGTCTATGAGTATAAGCCCGACCTGAAGGGCTCCTATGGCACCTCATCCCTCTTGTACTTCAGAATAGGTACGGGCAGGCCTTATGTGATAAGGAACCTCAGGAGGTTTCTCCAACAGCTTGAGCAAGGGGAGACCATAGAATTCGGCAAAGGCTTCACCTTCGACCCCTACTTGCATGAGATAGACGAAAGCCCGCTATTTGAATTCGTCCGTGAGGTATACGAAGCCAACGAGCAGGCCGCTGAGGGATACCGCAGCGGCATATTCAAGGATAAATACCTTTGCCTCACCGACGCCATGGCAAAGCGTTTCTTCTCGATAATGGGCGATGCCGGGTTCAGCGCAGTCATTGACGGTAAACAGGTCGAGCGGATGAGGGTCCCGGATGCGGACATCCCTGTCCGTTTTACCGTAGCCAGGGAGGGAGAGGACCTCTCCTTTACTGTCGATTTCGGCGGTCAGATCACGCCGTTGACCCGGGATGCCTCTTATGTACTGATAGGCGGGCAGATCTACAGGCTTTCAAGGGAGAGCCTGAAACGCTTGTCGCCCTTTTTCAGAGTCGTTGAGCAGACAGGGGAGCATAAGTTTGTATTCACGGGCACTGATCGTGAGAGATTCATGTCAGAGATCCTGCCCTATGCGGAGAAGGCCGGCGAGGTGGACTTGAGCCCCGACATCGAGGAAATGCTGGTGAGGGAGGAGCTGCGCGCCGAGGTCTATTTCGACAGGGTGAAAGACAGCATCAGGGCAGGTGTAAGATTTAACTACGGCGACAGGACGATCGACCCCTTTGACCCGGTATCCAATGCCTGTACGGGCAGCAGGATCCTGCTCAGGGACCTGGACAGGGAGCGCAGGATATTGGAGATTTTCAGCCGGTATGCATTTGTGGTCCGGCCGGATGGGATATATCTCGAGGACGAGGACAGGATATACGATTTCTTTTACACAGGGCTGCAGCGGCTCCTTGAACACGCTGATGTCTATTATTCCGATGATTTCAGGATTACCGTGCGGGAAAAGGGGGCCTATACTGCCGGAGTCAGCTTGAGCAGCCAGACAGACCTGTTGGAATTCACCTTTGACATGGGCGATATCGACCCGGATGAGCTTTCCCGCATCCTTGGGGCCCTGCGGGAGAAAAAGCGGTACTACCGCCTCAAGGACGGGAGCTTCCTGCCCCTTGACGACGAGGGACTGATCGGCATATCAAGGCTGTTGGATAGGCTAAGCATTGGTGAAAAGGATATCAGGCAGGGTATCATCCGTATGCCCAAATACAGGGCCTTGTACCTGGACCGGCTAGAGCAGGCCGGTGCGCTGAGGCTTAAGAGGGACGAGGGTTTCAATACTCTGATCAGTGACATGAAAAAGCCGGGGGACCGGGCGATAGCCATCCCTGAAACGTTGAGGGACATATTGAGAGACTACCAGCGCCAGGGCTTCAAATGGCTGAAAACCCTGTCCCGATATGGCTTTGGCGGCATCCTGGCAGATGACATGGGCCTTGGTAAGACGCTCCAGGTCCTGGCGATGATCCTTTCGGACAAGGAGGAGGGCATAAAAGAGCCATCTCTGGTGGTCGCGCCGACCTCCCTCATATACAACTGGGAAGCAGAGATAAAAAAGTTCACGCCCCGGCTCAGGTCACTCATCATCACAGGCACCAAGGAAGAGCGGGTAAGGCTCATGAAGTCCATTCATGATGTGGACATTGTCATAACCTCATATCCCCTGGTCATCCGGGACAAGGATGATTACAAGGGTGTGAGCTTTCACTGCTGTATCCTGGATGAAGCCCAGCATATCAAAAACCCGGCCACCCGCGGGGCTAAGGCTGTAAAGTCCATAAAGGCGAAGCGGCGGTTTGCCTTGTCCGGCACCCCGATCGAAAACTCCCTGACGGAGCTGTGGTCGATTTTTGACTTTATAATGCCCGGGTATCTCGGATCCCACTCAAAATTCCTGTCTGACTACGAGAGACCGATCGTAAAGGATGGGGACGAGGAAGCCCTGGCTGACCTTTCCATGCATACAAAGCCCTTTATCCTGAGACGGCTCAAAACCGATGTATTGAAGGAGCTGCCTGAAAAGATAGAAAACGTGATGCTGGCCGAGCTTACGGAGGAGCAGAAACGCATTTACCTGGCCTACCTGGCCAGGGCCCGGAAGGAGATCACCGATGAGGTCAGGGAGGCGGGCTTTGATAAAAGCCGTATGAAGATCCTGACTGCCCTGACCCGCCTGCGCCAGATATGCTGCCATCCCGGAGTATTTCTGGAAAACTACAGGGGAGACAGTGGCAAGCTCATCCTGCTGGATGAGATACTGGAAAGCGCCCTGGGCAACGGCCACAGGATACTTCTCTTTTCCCAGTTTACGAGTATGCTGGGCCTTATTAATGACCGCCTGGCCCGCCAGGGGATAAGCACCCTGTATCTTGACGGCAACACCGAAGTAAAGGAGCGGGGAAGGCTGGTAAAGCAGTTCAACGAAGGGGAAGGCCAGGTCTTCCTGATCTCCCTCAAGGCAGGCGGGACAGGGCTCAACCTGACCGGCGCCGACATGGTCATACACTTTGACCCATGGTGGAACCCTGCGGTGGAGGACCAGGCTTCAGACCGGGCATACCGGATAGGCCAGACCAGGGCCGTGCATGTGATGCGGCTCATAACCAAGGGCACCATAGAAGAGAAGATAGAAGAGCTCAAGGAAAAGAAACGAGGGCTGGCAGATGCCGTGATAACCCCGGGTGAATCCTTCATAACGGCGATGACGGAGCAGGAGGTCATGGCCCTGTTTGAACCTTGACAACCTGCCAAACTGCTATAAAATATTTTCTTGGACAGTTGAAATTTACAGGAGGGATATGGCTTATGATCAAGGAAAACGGCAGTATTTCCGTCAATACGACCGATATTTTCCCTATAATCAAAAAATGGCTGTACTCTGACAAGGATATCTTCCTGCGGGAGATGATATCCAATGCCAGCGATGCCATAACCAAGCTGAAAAGGCTCGTCTCTCTTGGCGAAGCCAGGCTCAATGAGGATGAGAGGTTTGAAATAAGGGTGGTTTTGGACAAGAAAAAGAAGACCATCCGTATCATAGACAACGGCATCGGGATGACAGCCGATGAAGTGAAGAAGTACATCAACCAGGTGGCTTTCTCAGGCGCCGAGGAATTTTTAAAGAAATACCAGGCGCAAAAGGATGAGGCCAGCCAGATCATCGGCCACTTCGGCCTGGGCTTTTATTCTGCCTTCATGGTATCGGACAAGGTCGAGATCGATACCAGATCCTATATTGAGGACGCTGAGCCCGTGAAGTGGTCCTGCTCCGGCGGCATAGAGTATGAAATGGGCCCCTCCGACAGGACGGAGAGAGGCACCACGATCACCCTCCATATAGCCAGTGACAGCAAGGAGTTCCTTGACAAGTACAAGCTGAGGCAGATACTTGAAAAGTATTGCGCCTTCCTGCCTACGGAGATTTTTCTGGAGGATGTTGAGGAAAAGGAGAAGGACGACAAGCCCATAAACGACACCGATCCCCTGTGGCTCAAGCAGCCCTCCGACTGCACCGAGGAGGAATACAAGGAGTTTTACCGCAAGGTGTTCCTGGACTTCCAGGATCCCCTCTTCTGGATCCACCTGAATGTGGACTATCCCTTCAGGCTAAAGGGCATACTCTATTTCCCCAGGCTCAGGAACGAGTTCGAGACCCTGGAGGGCAGGATCAAGCTATACAACAACCAGGTATTCGTTGCTGACAATATAAAAGAAGTGATCCCGGAGTTTCTGCTCCTCCTCAAAGGAGTCATCGACTGCCCGGACCTGCCGCTCAATGTTTCCAGGAGCTTTCTGCAAAATGACGGCTATGTGAGGAAGATCTCCGATCATATCGCCAAAAAGGTCGCGGACAAGCTCACGGGTATGTTCAAGACCGAGCGGGAGAACTTCAATAAATACTGGGATGATATAAATCCCTTCATAAAGTACGGCTGCATGAGGGATGACAAATTCTACGGCCGTATGAAGGACATACTCATCTTCAAAAATACCGACGGGGAATACACCCTGCTCAAGGATTACCTGAATCGCAACAGTGACAAGCACAAGAACCAGGTATTCTACATCACCGATGAAAAGCAGCAGGCCCAGTACATAAGGATGTTCAAGGAATACGGCCTGGAAGCCCTCTATATGACCAGCGAGATCGACTCGGCCTTTATAAACTTCCTGGAGATGAAAGAGTCCGGCCTTAAGTTCAACAGGGTGGACTCGGATATTTCCGACGTTATCAAGGACAAGGACTCAAAGGCAAAGGACTCGAAGGAAGCAAAGGAGACCCTGGAAAAGCTGTTCAAGGAGGCCCTTGGCAAGGAGGACCTGAAGGTCGAGATAGAGGCACTGAAGGCTGAGGACACTCCGGCTGTGATCCTTCTGGCCGAGCAGTCAAGGCGCATGCAGGAGTTCAGCAGGCGGTTCGGCGCAGGGTTCAGCTTTGGCGATATCCCGGCAGAGGAGTCCCTGGTGCTGAACATAAACAACCGCCTGATAAACAAGCTGGTCGAGTACGGTGACAGAGAAGACAAGAAGGAGGATACAGCCCTTATCTGCCGCCATGTGTATGATTTGGCGCAGATCAGCCTAAGACCCCTTGAGCCCGAAGCTATGACGGAATTTATCAGGCGCAGCAACCTGATCCTGTCCAGGCTGGCCGGGGCTGAAAGCTAATTATATGGCAGGATCCCTTCCGCAAAAATGCGGGAGGGATTTTTTGATTGGGTACATACTCTTCCGGGACCGTCCCTTGGTATCATGTATATGATGGATGTAATGACCTTCCGGCAACGTGATATTTTTCTGGTCGGGGGTAATCTAATTATATAAAACAATGCCGGGAAGGTTGCCTATGGACAGATATAAGGCTACCAGGCGGATCGCTGTGCTGGGCATATCCGCCAATATATTGCTTTCGATATTGAAGCTGACTGTAGGGTATTTCAGCAGGAGCCAGGCCATGCTGGCAGATGGCTTCAACAGCGCCCAGGATGTTTTTGCATCCCTGCTGACCTATATCGGCAACAAAATAGCCAGCAAGCCGGAGGACAGGGAACACCCCTACGGTCACGGCAAGGCGGAGTATGTTTTTGCCATGATGATCAGCTTTACCCTCTTGCTTGTGGGTTTCAGGGTGCTTGGCAGCTCATTCAACTCCATCGTTTACAGACAGGAATTCAGCTTCAACTGGTACCTCGTGTATACAGCCATTGGGACGATCATGCTCAAGTTCTGGCTGTTTTTCCATGCAAGCAGGGTCGGACGCCGGGAGGACAGCCTGCTCATCGCCGCCAATGCCATGGACCACCGCAATGATGTTTTTGTGGCGGCAGCGACCCTGACAAGCATCCTGCTGGGTTCCCATGGCCTTTACTGGGTGGACGGGGTCGTGGGCGTAGGGATCTCGGGATGGATCATACTGACCGGCCTCAGGATATTCGCCGGCGCCTATAATGTGCTGATGGATACGAATATCGACCAGAAAGTGCTCCTGGAGCTTAAGCGGATCATTGAAGCGGTGCCTGGTGTGGATCATGTGGACAACATAGCCTCCAAGCCTATAGGCGTGTCGTATATTCTAATGATAAAGGTGTCAGTGAAGGGGACCCTGACTGTGGAGGAGGGGCATGGCATCGCTGCCCGCATCAAACAGGAGCTTAAAAGCTGCAGCATCTGCGGCAGGGTGGATGATGTGATCGTGCATGTGAATCCGGCCTAGGAAACGGATATTCCGGGCCGGCAAAATTTCTTACTGCCGCATCCGGTTTTGTAGTATAACTACGGTAACATAACGGACTTGAAAATAAAAGTAAGATAATACACATAGGAAAAGGAGAAGCATACAAATGTACAGCCCGAGCAAACAGCCTGTGGTTTTCATTATCCTGCTTGCTTTGTGTGTTTGTGTACTCACGGTCCTGTACCTGACATCCGAGCCCCCTGACGGTACCATGTCACCACGGCACATCAAGTTAAAGGACTACGTGAAATTTGTGTTGAGCAATAAGGTATATATGGATCTGCAGTTCAGCCTGTACGGGTTCGTGCTGGCTACCATGGCGATCGCCCTGTCTGCAGGGGCAGTGCTGGCGTACTGCACCAGGGATCTGAAGCCTCCGATAGACTCCATGCCGGTCTGGCTGCTGGGAGGATTGGTCCTCTACCTGTTCCATGTCCTCGTGATGGCGGACAAGCTGTTTGTACATTTCAGCTCCGACACCTACCTGACTGCAATCAGGGCTTTTCTGGCTTCAGGGTTTTTCCTGTGCCTTGTGGCAAACCAAAGGGCAAAATATAAGCTTGTGAAGGCTGCCGTCAAGTATGCGGGGATCATCGCACTTACGTTTGTGACCATGTACAAGGGATCCGCTTATGTGTATGCCCGGAGCCTTAAGGGCATACCAGCCTCAAGCCATCCGTCCTTTGACCATGCTGTGAGCATATTGGATATAAACCCGCTGACAGGATTCAGCCCTGAGGTGAACTCGTTCAATGCCTTGATGCTGCTGGGCCTCAGCTTCCTGATCTGCCTTGCTTACTGGTACCTGGAAAAGGCTGTACTCAGAGGACTCAGTCAAACCCAAGGCTCCAGGTCTCGGGCTGCCGGGCCTTTCAGGCGCAGAACGGGCGGGAGGGCAAGCGAGAGCCTATAGGTATCCCAACAGGTCTACCAGCCTGTCAGCTATGATATCCGGCTTTATTTCCGAGCCCGCCAGGTCCTTCAGGCGGGTGACCCCGGTCAGCACGAGGGCGGTCGTCACTTCATGCCTGAAGCCGATGGCGATATCCGTTTCCAGCCTGTCTCCGACAAAGACCAAATCGCTGCGGGCGGTATTTGTATATTGGGTGATAAAGTCCAGCGTTTCTGAGCTGGGCTTGCCCAGGTACTCCGGCCGCACGCCCGTTGCGGTGGTTATAAAGGCGCAGATGGCACCACAGTCAGGCATGAGCCCATTATCGACCGGACAGTTTATATCAGGATGTGTCGCGATGAAGGGGATGCCCTTGCGTATAAGGGCGCAGGCCTTGTCAAGCTTCTCATAGGTCAGGGTCGTATCAAAGCCTGCAACTACAGCATCCGGGTCACAGTCAGTCAGGGTGATGCCGCTGTTGACAAAGTCTTCTTCAAGGAGTGGGGTGCCGAGCAGATAAACCCTAGGTGCTCTGAATCTTCTTTTCAGATAGCTGATCGCGACCATGCCAGAAGTCACTATCTGCCTTTCATCAATATGGCAATCCATGGATGCAAGCTTTTTTATGTAGTAGCCAGGGGTTTTGGAGGAGTTGTTCGTGAAGAAGATGAAGCTCATGCCCCTGTCCCGAATTGCCGACAAAAACTCCAATGAGCCTTCGAGCAGCCTGTCTCCAAGGTAGAATGTGCCATCCATATCCAAAACAAAGACTTTCTTGTCCTTAAGCGGCCTTTTGTGCATGTTGACCCCCCATATCTGTTGGCATTCGTGAAGCAATTTACACCAGTGTAGCACCTGCGTTTGTTTCCCGCAAGTGTTTTTGCCTGCTGCGGCCTGCCATAAGAAAGTTCATACCCTAAAAGGATTTTCCGTATCGGTATAGAATATTGCTATTGCCATGCTTGAACAGTCAAATAAAGGAGGATCGTCATATGCCAGATATATCAGTTAAGGAAGTGCATCTTGAAAAGTACGGGAGATGCGTTGAACTGTCCAACGGCAGTGCAGACCTGCTTGTGACCGTGGACAGAGGGCCGAGGATCATCCGGTTCGGGCTCACCGGCAGGGAGAATGAGCTGTGTGATGAAGCGCCCTTCACAATGGATACCTTCGCCGGCAAGTGGCAGATGTACGGTGGCCACAGGCTGTGGCACAGCCCCGAGGCCAATCCACGGACATACATGCCTGACAACGGTTCGGTCGCATGGGTCAAGGTGGAAAACGGGGTCAGGGTCACCCAGGAGACAGAACCCTGGGTCCAGCTTCAAAAGGAAATGGAAGTTACCATGGCCGGCTGTTGCAACAAGGTTCAGATCATCCACCGCATAACCAATAAAAATGCCTGGCCTGTGAAGCTGTCGGCATGGGCGATAACTGTTATGGCCAAGGGCGGGCTTGAGGTAGTGCCCCAGATCACGCGCGATACAGGCCTGCTGGCCAATCGCTTCCTGTCCCTGTGGCCCTATACCAAAATGAATGACCACAGGGTATGGTGGGGAGACAAGTATATCACCCTCAAGCAGGATGAGAAAACTGCAGCTCCCTTCAAGTTCGGTATGCCCAACGAGGAGGGCTGGGCGGCTTATTTCAACCATGGCAATCTGTTCATAAAGCGCTTTGCCCATGTAAGGGATGCCGAATACCCGGACTTTGGCGCATCCTATGAGACTTATACCACGGATTTCATGCTTGAGATGGAATCCCTGTCACCGTTTGTGGAGATTGAACCGGAGGAGACCGTCACCCATGTTGAGGAATGGGAGCTGATCGAAAACGTTGCGCCTCCGGCGAGGGACGATGAGCAGGAGATAGACAGGGTGTTTTCAAATTATATAAGGTGCTGCGCTTGCTGCAAGTAAAAGAATGAACAGACATTAAAAGAGCCCCTGAAAAGTATTAGGGGCTCTTTTATGTAAGGGGTTTGGGGGTTTGGGTAACTTACGTTTATTATGATAACCGGATTTCAAAAAATTATAACTTCAACACAAATTTTTTCTGAATTTTTGATTCTTTTATAATTTCATATGCTATTTAATTTGTCCATGGCCTTTTATTGTTAAATCAATATAATTATAATCAGGACATGTTAGGAAAATCGCACATAATATTACAGCTTTCGACGCAGCATCTCTTATATTCACAACAGCGAAAAACCTACTGAAAACAAGCTTTGTAATAAAAGCCTGAAAAGGCTTTGATAATAGCTTCCTCAACAGAGGAAGAAAAATATTAACAAGGGGGATCAAAATGCGTAAGAGAGCTTTCAAAAGGTTAGCAGCTTTGCTTGTTGTGGCAGTATTTGCTATTACCACATTTGTTGTTGCCGGTGCTGCCGATGAGCTGGGCGGCTGGGTCGGCATCAATGCAACGATTTCAAGGTCAACTGATTTTGCGTACGGCGGCACATACAGCATGAAGGTCCAGCTGCCTGCAGACAGGCCTCAGTATCCCAATTATGGCAGACTGGATCTTAAGCCGCTTCTGACTGATGGGCATGAATATGAAATCACTTTCTGGGTATACCAGAACGAGGTTGACACCGCCAAGGGGTTGACCACCACTATCAAGCTTTCTCGTGCTGCAAGCGGCGACCAATACATCAATGATAATACCTATACAAACTGGATAGACATTAATCAGTGGGTCAAGATCGTTCGTCCATTGGATCTTACAGATACAACAGACGGTGAGATCCAAGAATTGTTCATGTACTTTGAGCATATGGACGACAACACCTGTTTCTATATCGATGATGTCGTAATATACGACAAAACCGAAGGCAAAGAAGTGGTAAGGATCGACTTTGAAGATGCAGCCGAGCCATCGACCCCGTCAACACCGGAAGAGTTCACCTATGATTTTGAAGATGGCCTGCAGGGCTGGACAGGTGATACTGGTGTTACCTTAGCTCATGAGACGACATTTGTAGCCAAAGGCAAAGGTGCTCTGAGGGCTGACCTGAAACCAGGACAGAAGGAATACAACATTATAGGCCCTTCAGACCCAGACAAGATCAAGAATGGAAACACATTCAAATGCGTGATCTACATACCTGATGGGGTTGATGTGAACGGGATCCAGATATTCAGCCAGGATTCTACTGATTGGACATGGAATTCTGCATGGACAAACGGTGAGACTGGCAAATGGCTTCCAATGTCATATACGTTACCGGCAGCCGATGCAAAGAATGATAACGGGGATACGATCGGTGATGAGCCGTTTATGAGGTTTGGTATCCAGATACTGTTCCATACCGAGCTTGATAAAGACATCTCCATATATATCGACAGTGAATATGAAGAACCATCAGAGGAGCCCGGCGAGTCCCCGTCCACACCGCCTCAGACCGGTGAGGACGAGCCGCCTGTTCAGACCGGGGATATCAGTACTATAGGATTTGTGCTCCTTGCAGCCGCTTCCGGAGCTGTACTGGCATTCAGGAAAAGAAAATAGCGCTGATTTGAGATACTGATCATAGGACAAGCAAAGGCCGGCTTTTGCAGCCGGTCTTTTTTCTGCTTCTTGTTGCCTGCCCTGTGTTTTTGTCAGGTGATCCGTGCAGAGCACATATCTATACTTCCTGTGAAATAGGTTCTATTCGTCCTCTATAACCTCTATCTCCAGGGCGTCAAAATTGACGGTCTCCATAAAATTGTCCTGATTGAAGGTCACAAGCCTGAACTCGTCGTATTCCCTCTGGTTTTTCGGAAACCAGACAGGCCTTTGCAGGTCAAACTCGTAGCATATCTGCTGGATGCAGTAGTGGAGGCAATCCTCCTTTGACTGTCCTACCGGATCGCAGGGAACGACCATGTCCTTTACAATCTTGTTGTTTTTGCGTATTCTGCCCCATACCTTGTACATCATATCACCCTTATCCTGAATTAGTACCATTATAGCAAAAAAAGGGCATATTAGACATAGGGGAATTTTACCTTGGGCATAATCTTGCTGTCATAAAATCCACAGGAGGGGACGTTTTGAAAGCCAGAGCATTGCTGCGCATAGCCAGATCCCTGTACCGGCGCTATATAGAAGACGAGGTGCCGGCCTTGAGTGCGCAAACAGCCTACTTTTTCCTGCTTGCTGTATTTCCCTTTATGATATTTCTGATGACAATAATAGGATATATCCCGCTCGAGGATATAGACGTGCTCGGCCCCCTGGAGAACATGCTGCCCTATGAGGCCTTCAGGCTGTTGAAGGTGAATCTGGAGTATGTGGCTGACAAGAGGAACTTCCAGATCCTGTCCATAGGCTTTGTCACGACCCTGTGGGCCGCATCCAATGGCATAGGGGCTGTGATCGTAAGTATCAACAAGGCTTATGATGTCAAGGAGAAGCGTTCCTTCTTCATGGTGAAGCTCGTTTCACTGCTGTTTACCATGGCTCTGTCAGCAATGATAGTGCTGTATTTCGTGCTCCTGGTATTCGGACACAGGATAGGCGATTATATGATAAGCGTAGGGGTACCTGCTCAATACCGGAAGGTCTGGGACCAGCTCAGGTACCTGACAGTGGTCATAATGCAGATACTGGTATTTGCCGCCCTTTATAAATATACTCCGTGCTCCAGGCCCAAGTGGCGGGATGTGCTGCCCGGTGCAGTTTTCACTACGGTGGGATGGCTGCTGACCTCCCTGGGCTTTGCGTATTATGTAAACAACTTCTGGAACCTAAGGCTGCTTTACGGCAGCATCGGAGGCCTGATCGCCCTGCTAGTCTGGCTGTATTTGAGCGCGATGCTTGTCATCCTCGGCGGTGAGATAAATGCAGTGATAGCCTCTGAAAGGCACAGCGGCATAAAAAGCTGCCGCTGACCCTGCAAAGGAAAGAGCCCCTTTATCTTGCGTGAAGGGGCTTGTACTCGTTGATCTGCTTCAGTGTCTGATATGCGGGGCGGATGATCCTGCCGCCGCTGATCTGCTCCTCCATGGAGTGGGCGCACCAGCTTGGCACCCTGGCTATGGCAAACAGCGGAGTATACAGGTCTGAGGGTATGCCGAGCATCTTGTAGACAAAGCCTGAATAAAAGTCCACGTTGGCGCAAAGGGCTTTATCGCTGCCCTTGACTTCAGCAAACAGCTCGGGTGATATGCGTTCTATCGTATCGTACAGTGCAAATTCTTCTTCCATGCCTTTGAGAGCTGCGAGCTCTCTGGCCTTGTCCTTGAGCAGCACTGCCCTGGGGTCGGACAGGGTGTATACAGCATGCCCCATGCCGTAGATAAGGCCTGTCTTGTCAAAGGCTTCCTTTTTCAGTATCCTGACCAGGTAATCCCTGAGCGCTGCTTCATCATTCCAGTTGGGCACATTGGCCTTGATATCCTCGATCATTTCCGTGACCTTCAGGTTTGCGCCGCCGTGCTTGGGGCCTTTCAAAGCGCCTATGCCTGCAGCTATGGCTGAATAGGTATCGGTACCTGTGGATGTAACAACCCTGGTCGTAAAGGTAGAGTTGTTGCCTCCGCCGTGCTCGGCGTGGAGTATAAGGGCCAGGTCGAGGATCTCTGCCTCTTCCCGGGTATAGCTGCTGTCAGGCCTTATCATATGCAGGAAGCACTCCGCCGTGCTATGGCCCTTCTTCGGCAGGTGGATGTACAGGCTCTCGTCCATATAGTAATGGCGCTTGGCCTGGTACGAGTAAGCCACAAAGGCCGGGAACCTGGCGATGAGCTTTATGCTCCGGCGCAGCACCGCTTGCAGGCTCATATCGTCAGGGCTTTCGTCATAGGAGTAGCTCGCCAGGGTGCAGCGGGCAAGCTTGTTCATGATATTGGGGCTTGGCGCTTTCAGGATCATATCCTCCATGAAACCGTTCGGAAGCCTCCTGTTGCTCCACAATATCTGGTTGAAGGTATCAAGCTCAGACTCGGTAGGTAGCTTGCCGAAGAGGAGGAGGAAGCAGACCTCCTCAAAGCCGAATCTGCCGTCAGCCACGCAACCCTCGACTATATCCTCTATGTCGACCCCCCTGTAATACAGCTTGCCGTAGTCGGGGATCTTTTCGCCTTCCTTCATTATGTATCCGTGTACTTCGCCAATTTGGGTCAGGCCCACGAGTACTCCGGTGCCGTCCTTGTTCCTGAGTCCCCGTTTGACGCCAAGCTTGTCATACCATTCAGGTTCGATCCAGTTGTTCGAATGGGCGAGCTTTTGCAGGACGCTTACAAATTCATCCATTTTTTCGCATTTTGCAATATTCCTGATCACATATTTCATTTTTAACACTCCTTCTGATCATTGGGTCAGCAGACATATGTATGCATGCTTAGGCTGGACAACAGATAGATCAATACTTACGGGTGATTTGTCTAATTCCTTTCATTGTAATTGAAATATGCGTTTATAGCAATACCATTTTAAAATGATATTGAAAAATCAAAAACTTTCATTTTTCGGCATCGGCGGTCCGGTCCCTGATATTATTTTTCTGAAAGCTTGCATATATTTTACTTATCAAGTATGGTATAATTGCATTAATATACCTGGCAAGGAGGTTTGGGTATCATGCAGGATATTTTGGTTATCATAGCTGCCGTTGTCGCTGTTTTCTTCGTGCTGAAGATAGCCTTCAAGGTTCTGAAGGTAGTATTGCTATTGGGTATAGCAGCCGCCGTTGTTTATTATCTGTTTACGATGGGATTTCTAAACGGACTGTTATGATGATCCAGGCCGGATATCAAAGCTGAAAGGAGTGCTCTTTTCGGACAGGCACTCCTTTTTTATTTTCGTCATCTTTCCATTACTCAAAAGGAATTTTTGTCCTCATAGAGAATAAATAATAAACAAAGTATTATAGCTTAGGAGGCGTTTCAATGAAACTAGGAGTATTCACGGTAGTTCTGGGCGGACAAAGCCTGGAGGAAGCTCTTAAGTATCTGTCAGAATTAGGAGTGCAGGCAGTAGAGCTCGGCTGCGGCGGTTTCCCTGGGACAGCCCATGTCAAGCCGGATGAGCTGCTTGCAGACTCAAATAAAGTAAAAGCCCTGAAGGATCTTGTGGCCAGGCACAACATGGAGATCAGCGCCCTGTCCTGCCACGGCAACCCCGTGCATCCCAACAAGGAGGTAGCTGATGCTTTCCATGCTGACTTTGAAAAAGCAGTGCTCCTGGCAGAAAAGCTGGGCCTGGACAGGGTCATCACCTTCTCAGGCTGCCCCGGCGACGGCCCCAATGCCACATACCCCAACTGGGTCACCTGCCCCTGGCCTGATGATTTCCTGAAGATCCTGGATTACCAGTGGAACGAGGTCCTTATCCCCTACTGGGAAAAGGCGGTCAGGTTTGCCAATGACCATGGAGTAACCAGGATAGCCCTTGAGATGCACCCGGGCTTTTGCGTTTACAACCCCGAGACGCTTTTGAAGCTCAGAGCAGCAGTCGGTGACACGATCGGTGCCAACTTTGACCCGAGCCACCTGTTCTGGCAGGGGATCGATCCGGTTGCCGCGATCCGCAGGCTTGGCCCTGCCATCCATCACTTCCATGCCAAGGATACAAGGATAGACGCGATCAACACCGCAGTAAACGGCGTACTGGATACGAAGCATTACGGCGATGAGATCAACCGTTCCTGGATATTCCGCTCCGTAGGCTACGGACATACCCACCAGGTCTGGAAGGATATCGTCAGCAACCTGAGGATGGTTGGCTATGATGACGTACTCAGCATCGAGCACGAAGACAGCCTTATGTCCGGCAATGAAGGCCTGAAGAAGGCGATCGCCTTCCTGAAGGAAGTACTCGTATTCGAGGACAGGGGAGAAATGTTCTGGGCATAAGCACATCCCCGCAGAAGCATTATAATTATAGAAATACTTGAAAAGCAAAGCACCTCCTGGTTAGGGTACCGGGCATGATGACCGGCAAGGCTGGCCTGGTCCATCCTAACAAAGGAGGTGCCTGTGTAAGAGGAGGTATGTCTTGATGAAGACACTGAACGTAGGGCTGGTTGGCTATAAATTCATGGGCAAGGCCCACAGCAATGCCCTGCAGCGGATAGGCATGTTCTTTGATCCCAGCCTGAAGATCCAAATGAAGGCCATATGCGGCAGGGATGAGGAATGGGTGAAGCAGTCCGCTCAGAAATACGGCTGGGAGTCCTATGAGACCTCATGGGAAAAGCTCGTAAAGCGGGATGATATCGACATGATCGATATAACCGCCCCGAGTAACGTCCATAAGGAAATAGCCATTGCGGCAGCAGAGTCTAAAAAGCATATATTCTGCGAAAAGCCCCTGGCGCTTGACCTCAAGGACGCAAGAGAGATGCTGAAGGCTGCCGAGGACCACGAGGTAAAGCACCAGATCGGCTTCAACTACAGGTTTGCCCCTGCGGTCAGGCTGGCCAAAAAGCTTATTGACCAAGGAAAGATCGGCACCATATACCACTTCAGGGCCCTGTACCTGCAGGACTGGATCATGGACCCCGAATTTCCCCTGGTATGGCGGCTCAACAAGGACATAGCGGGCTCAGGCTCGCTGGGCGATCTCGGCGCTCACATTATAGACCTGGCCAGATACCTTGTTGGTGAATTTGACAAGGTGATAGGGATGAGCAAGACCTTTATAAAGGAGCGCCCCATAGTCGAGAAGATGACCGGCCTTAGCGGAAGGGCCCAGGACAGTGCTGCAAGGGGCAAGGTCACTGTGGATGATGCGACCCTGTTCCTCGCGGAATTCAAGAACGGCGCCCTGGGCTCCTTTGAAGCGACCCGCTTTGGCAATGGCCATAAAAACGGCATGTCCTTTGAGATCAACGGCAGCAAGGGCAGCCTGAGGTTTGAATTCGAGCGCATGAACGAGCTCCAGTATTACAGTGCCGAGGATGAAGCCGGCACCCAGGGCTTCAGGACCATCCAGGTGACCGAGGATGTTCACCCCTACGGAGGAATCTAGTGGCCTGTAGGCCATGTCATCGGCTATGAGCATACCTTTGTGCATGAGCTCTATGAGTTTGTGGAAGCCATCGCCCATGACAGGCCCCCGGAGCCTGACTTCAACGACGGAGTCAAATGCTCCCAGGTGCTGGAGGGAGTCGAGATCTCAGTAAAAGAAAGGCAATGGGTGGATATCGATTCGCTGTGAGCTGTTATGCGGCATTGCTGCAGTATCCATGTTGGCTGTCAAGACCTCCCGCTTGATATTTTGCGGGAGGTCTTTTACTTTATATCTTGTGCCTTCCCATGAAGCCAATGATGAAATGTGGAATATTATTTACGATTATGATAATTGCATAGATAACATAACATGAAATTATGATATACTATCTGAGTGTACTTTTTTAGACAAAATCCTGACAGAAATTGGAGGATGAGTGATGTCAGAAAACGCAAAACCTGTTGTAACTCTGAACCTGGCCGGGAAGGGGGCGGTAAAAATAGAGCTCTATCCGCATATAGCGCCCAATACCGTCAACAACTTCATATCTCTCGTTAAAAAGGGATTTTACAACGGGCTTACCTTTCACAGGGTGATCCTTGGATTTATGATACAAGGCGGAGATCCTGAGGGCAGGGGCACAGGGGGGCCTGGCTACAGGATTCGGGGTGAGTTTACAGCCAATGGCTTTCATAACCCGCTAAAGCATACCAGGGGCGTGATATCCATGGCAAGGGCCTTCCATCCCGACAGTGCAGGCAGCCAGTTTTTCATCATGGTAGAGGATGCGCCCCATCTCGATGGGAAATATGCGGCATTCGGCAGGGTCATAGAGGGCATGGAGCATGTCGATAAGGTGGCTGCTGCTGAAAAGGACAGAAACGACAAGCCCCTGGAAGACCAGATCATAGAAAGCGCGGCCGTGGACCTATACGGCTATGAGTTTAGGGAACCGGAAGTGATTCGGGATTAAGTTTTGAGATAATAGTCTTGTCAGTACATAAGCGCCCTGATGTGATAAGGGGCGCTTTTTTGTCTCTTTTCCAGGCTGCCAGGTCACTCTGCCAGCTCTCTCGGCATATGATGAATACGACTATGCTTTTTCGGGGGAGTTTGAAATGCTTGAATGCTTATCGCAGTTCAACATAATCTGGGTAGGCATAATTGCCAGCCTGGCAGCAGGATTAGCCACCGGATTAGGAGCCTTGCCTGTATTCTTCACCCGGGATGTGCCCAAGAAGCTTTTGGATGCCCTCCTCGGCGCTGCTGCCGGTGTGATGCTGGCGGCGACCTCCTTCAGCCTCATCATCCCCGCCATAGAAAAAGCCGGCGGCGGCATCAATGGTGCCAGCATAGCCCTGGTAGGCATATTGAGCGGCGGCATATTTCTTGATGTAGTAGATAAATTTTTTCCCAATACCAATCTGTCAGCAAACTATTCAGCAAACACAAGCCGGAAGAACGGGCGTCTGGGCATCAGCCCAAGCCTGAGGAGGATCTGGATATTCATCCTTGCCATAACCGTGCACAATTTTCCTGAAGGAATGGCGGTAGGTGTAGGGTTTGGCGACGGTGACATAGCAAACGGCCTCAGTCTGGCCATAGGCATAGGACTTCAGAACATGCCCGAGGGCCTAGCCGTAGCCCTTCCTCTCATCAGAGAGGGGGTCCCCGGCTGGAAGGCGTTTCTCATAGCCCTTGCGACCGGACTTGTGGAGCCCATAGGCGGGGGCCTCGGCTTAGGCCTGGTCAGGATCGCCCGGCCTACGCTTCCCTTTACGCTGGCCTTTGCCGCAGGAGCCATGCTCTTTGTTATCTCACATGAGATCATACCGGAGAGCCAGAACAGCCAGGGCAGCTCCAAGCTGGCGACCCATGCCCTGCTCGTCGGGTTCGTGATAATGATGTTCATGGATGTGGTCTTAGGATAAGAAGTTGGCGTTGACTGCCAGCGATCCGAATTAGTATAATATAACAGGCTTCAGCCTATTTTTTTTATCGGAGGGTGTCGTATGTCAGCGATCGTGCTTGATGACATAAGGTTCAAAGCTGACCTGGATGAGCTGTGCAAAAGGCTGCATATCGACCCGGAGAGCGAATATGCGGAGCAGGCAGCAGAGCTTGCGAGGAAGGCTGAAGGTATAGCCAGGCCCAAGGCCTTGTACAGGGAGGCCTTTGTTGACCGCAGAGACGAGGAAAACGTTTACATAGACGGTGTGAGGATACACAGCCGCATCATGAGTATCAACTTCAAAGGGATCCACAGGGTTTTCCCCTACATAACCACCTGCGGCAGGGAGCTGCATACCTGGGTGGAGGCCCTTGATGATATACTGGAGCAGTATTGGGCAGGCGCTATTATGGAAATGGCACTGGGAGCCGCCTATGATGCCCTGCTTGCCCATCTGGACTCGGAATACCATACTGGCAGGCTGTCAGCCATGAATCCGGGTTCTCTGGCAGACTGGCCCCTCAAGGGGCAGAGAGACCTGTTCTCCCTCCTGGGCGGCAGTGAAGGCACGATCGGGGTAGAGCTTACGGAAAGCTTTCTGATGATACCGATGAAGACCACCTCCGGCATCCTGTTTCAGGCAGAGGAAGGGTTCCATAGCTGCAGCCTGTGCGACAGGAAGGCGTGCCCCAACAGGCGGGCCCCCTATGACGAAGAGCTTTATTCCAAAAAGTACGATATAAGAGAAAATATTGACAATCAATTACAAAGTTAGGTATAATATCCGAAGGATCTATATAATTTTTTCCATGAGTACAGATTAGACTCTAAGCAGACGGATTTGCACTTCATCAGATACCCGAATCATGCAAATGACAATGCAAGGGGGGCATTTATGGCATTGACCGGTACGGACCCAGGAAACCATGAACTGAACGAAACCTTGAGTCGCTTAGAGCAGTTGGAGAAAAATTACAATATCCTTAAGGAGAACGTATTCCACGGGCAGCAGATCTCCCAACTGGGCAGCTGGACATACGATATCAAAAGAGGTGAAATGTACAGATCCGACGGCATGTACAATATTTTGGGCTGCAAGCCGGAGGAGCTGACGATCTCTTTCCAAAGCTATTACCAGCATGTGCACCCCGAAGATCTGGATAAGGTAAAGCAGGCTGACAAGGCAGCCATTGAAGGCCGGGAGACCGACATGGAATACCGGATAATCACTCCGGAAGGGGAGGTCAGGTATGTCCATGAGATCACAAAGGTCATATTCGATGAGAATGGCTGCCCGGCAAGAATCGTCGGCATATTACAGAACATTACCGAGAAAAAGCTCCTGGAGGAGGCCCTGGAATACAGGCAGAAGTATGATGACCTGACAGGCCTGCCCAACAGAGAATATTTCACCGAGTATTTCAACCATGTCTGCGAAGCCTCCAAGTCCGTATCCGAACCAAAGCCCTTTGCAGTCATACTGCTGGACCTTGACGGGTTCAAGCGTATAAACAATTCCCTGGGTTTCAATATAGGCGACATGCTTATTACACAAATCTCAGCCAGGCTGGTCAGTTTTCTTGGCGAATCAGCCTTCGTAAGCCGTTATTCAGGTGACCGGTTTGCCATCATACTTGAGCGCTTCGATTCCTTTGAGCAATGCAGGGATATAGTGAGGGGAGTACTCTGCCTGTTTGACAGGACCTTCAAGGTAGGCCTTTTTGAGCTAGAGGCCACTGTCAGCCTGGGCATCAGCATATTCCCAAACGACGGAAAAGAGCCGGATGAGCTGCTCAATAACGCTGACATGGCACTGCTGCGCGCAAAAAATGAAGGCGGAAAGCGGGCCAAGTTTTTCTCAAGGGATATAAGCAGGGAAAATTACAGGCAGTATTCCCTGCGCAAGGATCTGCTGTCCTCCATAGAAAAAAACCAGCTGAGGGTCTACTATCAACCAGTCGTAAACCTGTTTAACGGCGAAATACTGGCCGTAGAAGCCCTTATCCGGTGGGAGCACCCGGTGTGGGGCCTTGTTTCTCCCGGCGAGTTCATACATATGGCTGAGGAGACCGGATTTATCATCCCCATGGGCAAGTGGCTCCTGCGCGAGGTGTGCAAAAACTATAAGAGCTGGCTGAATGAAGGGCTGCCTCCGATAAAGGTATCGGTAAACTACTCTGCCGTCCAGTTCTTTGAAAACGACTTTGTTGAAAAAATCAAAGGGATAATAGACGAATACGGTCTGGACTATCGTTTTCTCATCATAGAGATAACAGAAAGCATCCTGCTCAAGAGGACGGATAAAACAGTATCGGACATCAAAAAGCTCCAGGCCCTGGGCATCCGTCTTGCGCTGGACGACTTCGGGACAGGCTTTTCAGCCCTTTCCTATCTTAGCGCCTTTGATATCGATATCCTGAAGATAGATGGGTCTTTTATAAGGAATGTGGTGACAGATGAAGCCAACGAGATCATCATAAAGTCCATTATCAACATGGCGGCGGAGCTGAAGATCCTTTTGGTCGCCGAGGGCATAGAGACCGAGGAGCAGCACAGGCATATGAAAATGCTGAGCTGCTATGCCGGCCAGGGCTATCTGTTTGCAAGGCCCATGCCTGAGGGGGATTTTAAAGCCATACTCCGTCAGGGCGGGCTGGTAGCTATGAGAAAATTCGGTTGATAATATGCCGGGACTGTTGTAATATCTTAGTATAGCTACAGACCGACATGTGCTCAGAGGATGATAGACCTTGAAGAACAGAGAGCTTAAGGCCAATCTGCTCCTGCTGTTGGCAACCTTTATATGGGGCACGGCTTTCATAGCCCAAAGAGTCGTAGTGGAAAGTATCGGCTCTTTTGCTTTTACGGGGATAAGATTTCTGCTGGGGGCTGTTTCCCTGCTGCCGGTCCTTTTTTTTATGGGAAAAAGGAGCAAGAGGCAGGCGCCGGAAAACGGCAAAAGCCCGAACGAAAGGCATGCGGCCTGGAAGGAAACGGCCAAATGCGGCTTCATCCTGGGCAGTGTGCTGTTTGTCGGGGCATCCCTGCAGCAGATCGGCCTTGTGGACACAACGGCAGGCAAGGCGGCATTCATTACGGGCTTTTACATAGTCCTTGTGCCCATTTATGGCATATTCCTGAAGCACAGGATATATAAAAGCACATGGGCAGCGGCTGTGTTTGCCATAGCCGGCCTTTACCTCCTGGGTGTGAATGATGACTTTACTGTTTCTCGGGGAGATATGCTGGTGCTGACAGGCTCCTTCTTCTGGGCGGCCCATATAATCCTGATCCACAGGTATTCACAAAGGATGGATGCCCTCCTTCTGTCCTTTGCCCAGTATGTGGCATGCTCCCTTTTGTGCCTTACATGCGCTTTTATTTTTGAGGACGTGACCATAGCTTCCATCAAGTCGGCGCTGATCCCTATCCTTTACGGGGGGCTTTTCTCGGTCGGTATCGCATACACGCTGCAGGTGCTGGGTCAGAGGGATTCCCGGCCTTCCCATGCAGCCGTCATTTTCAGCCTTGAGTCTGTTTTTGCCGCAGCCGCCGGGATGCTGATCCTGGGAGAGACGATGGATGCCAGGGCTTATGCGGGATGCATGCTGATGCTGGCAGGCTTTTTTGTGTCCCAGTTCGGGACTATCTACGGAGACAGGTTCAAGCAATTCCTGAGTTTAAAGACGGGCAGTAAATCAGATAACGAAGCAATAGAAAAAGCCGGGACCTGAGTGCCCGGCTTTTTAATAGCAGTTCAGCCTTGCGGCAATGCATACTTTTCGCTGTATCTGTTGACAAGCTCGGTAAACCTGTTGCCGGATCTGTGCTTGAAGTTGTACAGGAAATTGTGCATATCCATGCTGTTGTGCGACATTTCGATCACGCAGCCCGCTATATTGGAGCAATGATCCGAAATACGCTCCAGTACCGTGATTATATCCGAAAAGATGAAGCCCAGCTCGATCGTGCACCGGTTGTTCTGCAGGCGGGCGATATGACGCTTCTTTAGGGCGCTTTTCAGGCTGTCTATGACCTCCTCCAAGGGGTCGACTTCCGCCGCAAGGGATATATTGTTTTCGGTAAATGAAGCTATTGCCTTTTCCAGGGCCTCCATCACGGCAGAGGTCATCACGCCGAGCTCGTTACTGGCCGATTCCGAGAAATGTATCCCCTTGTCATGCATCTCCTGGGCGGACATGACTATATCCATGGAATAGTCAGCTATCCGTTCAAATTCTCCGATGAGATACAGGAGCTTGGCTGTCTCGGTGCTGTCCTTGACCGACAGCTCGTGGCCTGACAGCTTTACCAGGTATGTGCCCAGGGCATCTTCGTAGGCATCGGTACGGCGTTCGGCCTCCCTGACCGCCTGGGCCGCCTGATCGGAAAACTCGTATATGCATTCAAGGGCCTGCTTGTATGCGCGCATGCAGTCCCCTGCGAGCTCTTCGGCCACTGTCTTGCTGCGGCTTATGGCGATGGAAGGGGTGGAGAACAGGCGGGGATCCAGAAGCAGGGTCTTGTCCTTTCTGTCGTCATCCCTGATGGTTTTGACCGCCAGCTTTTCAAGCAGGCTGCTCATGGGCAGGAGCATAGCCGTGCTGGAAATATTGAACAGGCTGTGGACTATGGCGATCGAAAAGGGGTTTGCCGGATCATTGACAAAGGCGAAGCGGAAGATGCTGTTCAATGCCGTAAACAGAGACAGGAATGCGATAGTGCCGATGATATTGAAGTACAGGTGAACCAGGGCTGCCCGGCGGGCATTTTTGTTGGTGCCTACCGAAGACAAAAGGGCTGTCACCGTGGTGCCGATATTTTGGCCCATGATGATGGGGATAGCCGAGCCCATCGACACCTGGCCCGTTGCCGAAAGAGCCTGGAGTATGCCTACGGATGCAGAGGAGCTTTGGATGATACCGGTCAGTACCGCCCCTGCGAGGACTCCGAGGATGGGGTTGGAAAACATCAGCAGGATGTTGCGAAAGCCCTCGATCCCGCCCAGGGGCTTGACGGCCTCGGACATAGTCTCCATGCCGTAGATCAGGGTGGCAAAGCCAAGCAGTATGACGCCTATATCCTTTTTCTTCTCGTTTTTTATAAAGAGATGCAGTATTATGCCTATCAGAGCAACTACCGGAGTAAAGGAGGAGGGCTTGAGCAAAGTTAAAATCAAATTGTCACCCTTGATGCCGGTCAGGCTCAGGATCCAGGATGTGATCGTGGTGCCTACGTTGGCGCCCATTATGACGTGGATCGCCTGCTGCAAGGTCATTATTCCCGAGTTTACGAATCCGACGACCATGACTGTGGTAGCAGACGAGCTTTGGATGATCGCTGTGACAGCGGTGCCAAGCAGAAATCCATTGAGCTTCTTTGTGGTCAGCCGCTCCAGCAGGGATTTGAGCTTGCTGCCGGCGCTTTTTTCAAGGCCGGTCCCCATCAGGCTCATGCCAAAAAGGAAGAGGGCCAGGCCGCCAAGCAGCTCTAAAATACCAAATATATCCATAATAGCATCCTTTCCCAATTTAGTCATACTCCTGTATTGTATTATATCATGCAGGGATTTTCTAAAATATTAAATCCGGAAAACCGGATATAGAAAAAAGGCGGACAAATATGGCGAAACCCATCAAAAAAAGCAAAAACGCAGGAGGATAAAGGGTGCAAAGAGATGAATAAGGAATATATCCATGCAGATTTCAGTTTAAGCTCGATGAGAGCATCTTTGACCAATGATGGAGGTCATCTTGGACCAATGATGCGATAACGGAGGGAAGCCTGACATATGCAGGTGCTTTGGAAGGATGAATACAGCATAGGGTTGTCCTATATAGACACACAGCACAAGGAGCTGTTCAGCCGGGCAGCGGCCTTATTTAGTGCGCTGGACTCGGATGAGGCCTGGGAGGCAAAAAAGGCAAGGGTGCAGGAAACCAGGGAGTTTTTAAAGGAGTATGTCATAAAGCATTTCCAGGACGAGGAGGAATACCAAAGGTCAGTGGGCTATCCCGGGCTCAAGGAGCATACAAGGATGCACAACGGCATGCTCATATATATCTACAACTTCGACACGGCCTACGAGCAGGATGAGGACAATGAGGCCCTGGTCCGCCAGTTTGCCCAGAAGCTGCTTGACTGGCTGGTCCACCATATATCGGTCCAGGACAGGAAAATCGGGGAATATGTGAAAAGCAGCAGCAAAAACGGGTGACAGGGCGACTCACTTCACCAAAAAAGGCAAAAACATCCGCTTTACACGAACACTTGTTCTGTATTACAATATGGGCAGGTGGTGTAAAGCATGGGAGACAAAGAACGAACTATTTTCCATATCGACGTCAATTCGGCTTTTCTTTCGTTTGAGGCCGTTTATCGCCTGCAGCACGGCGCAAAGGTGGACCTCAGGGAGGTGCCCTCTGCGGTGGCCGGGTCCCAGGCTACGCGGCACGGCATCATCCTGGCCAAAAGCATACCGACTAAAAGGTACGGGGTAAAGACCGGAGAGGCTGTCTGGGAGGCCAGGCAAAAGTGCCCGGACCTTATCCTGGTCCCGCCCAACTATGCCCTTTACATGTGCTGCCACAGCGCCCTCCTTGACCTGGTGAGGACCTATTCCGACAGGGTGCAGGTATTCAGCATCGATGAATGCTTCCTTGACATGACGGGCATGGAGCTTACCGGGGGCCCTCTTGCCGTGGCCAATGAGCTCAGAGAGCGGATAAAGCGGGAGCTGGGCTTTACGGTCAGCATAGGGATAAGCACCAACAAGCTGCTGGCCAAGATGGCCTCGGAGCTTAAAAAGCCTGATGCTGTCTCGACCCTTTATCCCCATGAGATAGAGGAGAAGCTCTGGCCCCTGCCCGTTGAGGAGATGTACATGGTAGGCAGGGCGACGGCCCCGAAGCTGCACCGCCTGGGCATATACACCATAGGCGACCTTGCCCGGTTCGACCCTGACCTTCTGAAGCATACCTTCAAAAGCTGGGGTGTCCTGCTATGGAATTATGCCAACGGCATCGAGGATTCGGGCATCTCACCCTCGGGGCGGACTGTCATAAAGGGGATAGGCAATTCCACTACCATACACTTTGATGTGGACGACAGGGTCACTGCCCACCACGTGCTCCTTTCCCTGGTTGAGACCGTGGCCATGCGGCTGCGCCACAGCGGCTTTTGCTGCAGTGTCATAGCCGTATCCATAAGGCGGGCGGAGGACCTGGGCTATTACAGCCACCAGATGACGCTTCAGACGCCCACGGATTGCACCAATGCGATATATGAGTGCTGCAAGCGGCTGTTTGACCAGGCCTGGAAGGGGGAGCCCATAAGGCACCTGGGTGTCAGGGTGAGCGGCCTTTCCCCGGCGGACCATGTGCAGCTTTCGATGTTTGAAAAGGACTGGGAGAGCCAGCGCAGGATCGACAGGGCCATTGACAGCATACGGACGAGGTTCGGCCCCAGGGCCGTCATCCGCTCCAACTTTCTCTGGAGCCGGCTGGCGCCGCTGGAGGGAGGCCTGAGCGAGGATGCAAGCTTCCCCGTTATGACCAGCATCCTGTAGCAGGGGTCACTTGCGCCGGGCTTGGACTTTGCGCATGTATCTGGTACAATTGCTCATAGAGCATATAAATCACAAGTATGCATATACCGGAGATTCGTATAGCTAAAATAAAGTCGGCTAGGAACAAGACAATAGATATAAGCCTTGAGGAAGGCAGGCACTATCTGGAGCGGTGCATAAGGGTCGAAGCACCGGTCACCCTTGATGATGTCCTGGGCAGGACGATAAACGGCGACTTTTTCAAAGCAGCACCTTTTTTGCCCAAAGAGTGTGCTGATCTTATTATCGTTGACCCGCCCTACAACCTGACCAAGGCCTTCCACGGGCATACATTTTCAAAAAGGGACAATGAGGCCTATGAGGGATATATGAGGCGGTGGCTGGAGCTGGTCCTTCCGCTTTTAAAAGAGGACGGCTCCATCTATGTGTGCTGCGACTGGCAGTCCAGCCTCGTCATCGGCAGGGTGCTGACGGACTATCTCAAGGTCCGCAGCCGCATCACGTGGCAGCGGGAAAAGGGGCGCGGGGCCAGGGCCAACTGGAAGAACAGCCTGGAGGATATCTGGTTTTGCACCAAGTCGGACGAGTATGTTTTCAATCTTGATGCCGTCAGGATCAGGAAGCGGGTGATCGCCCCCTATCGGGTCAACGGCAGGCCGAAGGACTGGGTCGAGTCCAAAAGCGGCAACTACAGGGATACCTGCCCGTCAAATTTCTGGGACGACATAACCATACCCTTTTGGTCCATGGCTGAAAATACCGCTCATCCTACTCAAAAGCCTGAGAAACTGTTTGCAAAGATCATCCTGGCAAGCTCCAACCCCGGCGCTGTGGTGTTCGACCCCTTCCTGGGCTCCGGTACGGCGAGCGTGGTAGCCAAAAAGCTCGGTAGGCGGTTTTTCGGGATAGAGGAAAATCCGCTTTACTGCGTATGGGCTGAAAAGCGCCTGGAGATGGCTGAGACCGACAAGGAGATCCAGGGCTACACAGGCGGGGTATTCTGGGAAAGGAACACGCTGGCCGACCAATATCAGGGCCGGCCTTAAATACATTGATGCAATGCCGGCGATATGGTTATAAATAGTATATAAGCTAGCAGCATGAAAGGAAGTGCTTTATATGTATGAGAGTCCTAAAAGTACGGTGACCCTCCATAACGGGGTAAAGATGCCGATACTTGGCCTGGGTGCATGGGGGTTCAATGACGAGGAGGCCGAAGAAGTAGTCAGGTATGCCTTTGAAGTGGGATACCGGGCTGTTGATACCGCTGCCGGCTATGGCAATGAAGCAGGCGTAGGTAATGCGGTCCGCTCTTGCAGCATACCGAGGGAAGAATTGTTTGTCACATCCAAGGTAGCGAACGGAGACCAGGGCTACGATTCCACCTTGCGGGCATTTGATGAGAGCATGAAGAAGCTTAAACTGGATGTGCTGGACCTGTATCTCATCCACTGGCCGGTCAAGGGCAAATACAAGGATACCTGGCGGGCTATGGAAAGGCTTTATGAGGAAGGCCGCATCAGGGCTATCGGTGTCAGCAACTTCCACAGGCATCACCTGGAGGACCTGATGAAGGACGCGAAGGTCGTCCCTATGGTTAACCAGATCGAATTCCATCCCCTGCTCATCCAGGAGGACCTGAGAGCCTTCTGCAAGGTAAACAGGATACAGTTTGAGGCCTGGAGCCCGCTGATGCAGGGTAGGCTGGACCTGCCGCTGCTCAAGCAGCTGGCGGACAAGTACGGCAAGTCGCCTGCCCAGATCATCCTGCGCTGGGACATCCAGCATGATGTCGTCACTATCCCCAAGTCGTCCAACAGGGACCGCATCGTGGAAAATACACAAATCTTTGATTTCGAGCTGTCCGATGAGGACATGGAAGCCATAGATGAGCTGAATCAAAACCACAGGTTCGGGCCGGATCCGGATAATTTCAACTTCTGAAATCAAGTCGGACGTAAGGGCGAGCCCGGTATTTACATAGGCGGCATATCGAGCGATCCGGTGCAGGTTGCAAACAGGCCGGATCGCTTTTTATGTCCATCTCCTTATCCTGGTACACAGGGCACCGGCAGGAGGTACAGTGACTGAACGAACAGCCTGTGGTATAATGGCTGCGAGCAATCGGACCTAAGGTACAGCAGGCAAAGCATAGCGGAGGTATCCATGACAAGGGAGCAGATAAAAAACGTGAAAATAACCTATGACAACTTGGAGTCCATGATCGAAGCCATCAAGGGTATAAGGATCGGTATAATCGGCGATGGCTGCCTGGATGTATACTGGTACGCTGATATGAGGTTGAGCGAGCTGTCGCGGGAGACACCTCATTATCCGCTGCCGATAGTAGAGGAAAAAATGTATCCCGGGGGCGGGGCCAATGTAGCAGTGAATGCCGCGACCCTGGGCGCCCAAAAGGTATATATGCTGACCCTCATCGGCAGGGACTGGCGGGGTGACTGTCTGACAGCAGCACTCAATGATCTGGATATCGATACTCTATATGTGCAAAAAAGCGACACCAGGATTACGCCGACATACTGCAAACCTGTTAAAAGAGGGTACTCGGATATAGCATACGAGGATCCCCGGATAGACTTTGACAACTACGTTCCCCTGTCAAAGGACGAGGAGGCCGGGATAATCAAAAGCCTGCGGGAGATGGCAGGCTGCGTGGATGTCATTGCGGTATGCGACCAGCTAAAGTTTGGGGTGATCACTGAAGGCGTAAGGCAGGAGCTGGCTGACCTTGCGGCAAAAGGAAAGCCCATTGTGGCCGACAGCAGGATGAGGATCGGCTGCTTCCGCAATGTGATCATAAAGCCCAATGATCTTGAGGCATTCAATGCGACAGAGGGGAGGGCCCCCAGCGAGATGACCCCAGAGTCTGCGGCAAAATGCGCAGAAATGCTGCATAAGCGGACCAAGGCCCCTGTCATAGTCACTATGGGCAGCAAAGGGGCCCTATGGTATGACGGGGATACCTTCTGCACGGCCGATGCGGTCAGGGTCCCATCCCCAATAGATATAGTAGGTGCCGGAGATGTTTTCCTGGCCGCTTTTTCATGCGCCTATGCGGCGGGGTACCCAGGGCCTGAGAGCATAAGCTTTGCCAACATCGTGTCTTCGGTGGTCGTAAAGAAGATAGGCATGACGGGAAGTGCCACACCTCATGAGATCAGAGAGCAATACCATAAATACATTGATAACGAGGCGAGATAGGATATGAAGCACATACCCAATGAGACAAGCAAAGATATCAGCAGGTTGTCCTTTGAACGGCTGGACCTGAAAAAGACAGTCACATATTCCGCCTGGGAAAGGCACAACCTGGTGACCATAGACAACATGCAAAGGCCTGGCGCAGACCCGGTACCGGAGTTCGACAATCCGGAATTCGATGAGCTGGTCGAGCGGATAGCTGCCGCCAGAGGGCAGGGCAGGCCGGTAGTCCTGTTCATGGGAGCCCATGTCATAAAGTGTGGCCTGTCCCGCTACATCATAGAGCTCATAAGGGAAGGGATCATAACCCATGTGGCCAGCAACGGGGCCGGCAGCATCCATGACTTCGAGCTGGCATACCTGGGCGGCACCAGCGAGCATGTGCCCACTGCGATTGAAGACGGGTCCTTCGGCATGTGGGAGGAGACCGGCGCATGGATGAACACGGCGATCAGCAACGGTTACAGGAGGGGCTTTGGCTACGGGCAGAGCCTGGCCGTATATATCGAGGAAAACCCGGAGAAATTCCCCCATGCCGCTGACTGCCTTTTCTACAATGCATACAGGATGGGGGTTCCGGCCACATACCATATCACGATCGGGACGGATATCATCCACCAGCATCCTGCTGCCGATTTTGCAGCCCTTGGTGGGGCAAGCGGCATAGACTTCTCCATCTTCTGCAGATCCATATCAGACCTGGAGGGCGGCGTGTTTTTGAATATCGGCTCGGCAGTGACCGGGGCCGAGGTGTTTTTGAAGGCCTTGTCCATATGCAGGAACCAGGGTTACACTGTCAAGAGGATCACTACCGCCAACTTTGACATCATCCCCCTGGGCGATTATAGGTCAAAGGTGGGGGATGACCATTTCCATTATTACTACCGCCCCCGGAAGAATATCATCAACCGGCCGGTGACCCTGGGCGGAAAAGGCTTTTATATTGAAGGGAATCACCTGGTCACGATACCCAACCTGTATGCCAGGGTACTAGAATTAATGAGAGGATAATAGGCTGATGAGCAAAAATATAGAGCTGCTTGGGAAACTGCCGGACAACAGGCCGCCTGTCAAGGCCGTCATCTTTGATTTCGACGGGACCATATCCACCTTGAGGCAGGGCTGGGAAGAGATAATGGAGCCACTGATGGTCGAGATGATCACCGGCAATAAGCCGGCTAGCGAAGAGCTGGTCAAGGCAGTCAGGGATTTTATCAATGAATCCACAGGGATACAGACCATATACCAGATGGAATGGCTCGAAAACGAGGTCAGAAGGCGCAAACTCAATCCGGTCGTCCATGACAAATGGTGGTACAAGGATGAATACAACAGAAGGCTGCTGGATGTCGTAAACGCCAGGATAGAAAAGCTGGACAGGGGAGAGCTGGATCCCGGCGACTACCTGATCAAGGGGGGCAGGGAGCTTTTGCAGGCCCTTCATAGCATGAAGCTGGACCTGTATATAGCCAGCGGGACGGACGAGAAGGATGTCGTGAATGAAGTCAGGGTCCTGGGCCTGCTTGACTATTTCACAAAGGTGGCCGGCGCTCCCGAACGAAGGGCCGACTGCTCCAAGGAGGCAGTGATCAGGATGCTGATGCACGAAAGGGGCCTTCAGGGCGCAGAGCTGCTGGTCATTGGCGACGGCAAGGTCGAGATCAGGCTTGGGGTCGAGGCCGGCGCCATTACCCTGGGGGTAGCGTCAGATGAGATCAGGCGGGAAGGGGTAAACCCTGTAAAGCGGGAAAGGCTCATAAAGGCAGGGGCAAATGCCATAGTCGGAGACTTTACCTGCGCAGATGAGATAATCGCTTTACTGCTTTGACCTCACGACGGTTTATATTAGCTGCTTTGATTGTACGCTTGCAGAGAAGATATGTTATAGCTCAAAGAGAAGGTGTTTATGATGAACAAGCCAGAAAGGATATTAGGTGAACTGCTGGCCAGGTACCCGGACTTAAGGCCTTGTGAAGCTGCGATAAGAAAGGCCTTTGAAGCAATCACAGGCTGCTACAGGTCCGGCGGCAAGGTCCTGATAGCGGGCAACGGGGGCAGCTGTTCGGATGCAGGCCATATTGTGGGCGAGCTTATGAAGGATTTTATGATAAAGCGGCCGATCCCCGAGGATCTTAGGCAAAGCCTGCTCAGCATGGGAAATGAGTATGCCGACCTGCTGGCCCAAAAGCTGCAGGGGGCCCTGCCGGCCATCGATCTGACAGCCCATAGCGCCCTGATCACAGCCTTTGGCAATGATGTGGATGCGAAGCTGGCTTATGCCCAGCAGGTTGTCGGATACGGGCGCAAAGGCGATGTGCTTATCGGTATCAGTACATCGGGAAATGCCGAAAATATTGCTTTTGCCATATTTACAGCCAGGGCTGCCGGACTTATGACCATAGGCCTCACGGGAGGCACGGGGGGGCGCATGAAAGACATAGCCGATATCGTGATATGCGTGCCCGGAGATACGACAGCTAAGATCCAGGAGCTGCACCTGCCCATATATCATGCCCTTTGTGCCATGGTCGAAGCCGAGATATTCGGGAGCTGACGATCATACGGATCGGTATCCTGTATAAGGCCGATCCGTTTTTATATTCTGCAATTGAAGTATTCTGCTGTACATTATCCTGTTAAAATTTTTTAAATACAGTGTCCGTTATCGGCTGTTTCAAACGCTATATATGCAGAGTATCAGGCAGGGGTGAAAGGCAAGGTGCGGGTAACATTCAAGGCGCATGACAGCAAGATCAGCAAAATTTGCGACAGGGCCATCCTTGAATATTGCAAGGGCAACAGGGATGCCTTGGCCGATATTTACGACTGCATGGCCAGGCTGATTTTCTCAGTGGCCTTTGCCATTACCCGCAGTTACGAGGATGCGGAGGATGTGCTCCAGCAGACCATGATCGATATAGCCAGGTATGCCCACAGGTACGAACGCGGCACCAATGCGAAGGCCTGGATACTGGCCATCACCCGCCACCTGGCCATAGATACCGTCAGAAAGCGCAAGCCGCAGACAGAGCTGACTGAAATGCCTGCACCCCGCACCGACTTTTCCAGACTTGAGGTGCTCGATATGCTGAGCGTTCTTGAGGAGGATGAAAAGGAGCTGGTATTATATCGCCTCTATGCCAAAATGCCCTATGGGGAAATCGCAGATATGATGAAGATCAGCATACCTGCAGCCCAGAAAAGATACCAGAGGGCCCTTTCAAAGCTCAGGAAATACCGGGACAGCTACATTTAGTCCCGGAGCTATTCTTGATTAGGAGGTAAGGATAGATGAGAAAGCGCGATATAGAAGCAGTATTGAAGCAGCTTGATACGATCCCGCTTCCCGACAAGGAAAAGATCCTGTCAGCCTGTCCAAAGCCTGCAGCGGCTGAAGTACCAAGCCGGGCAGCAAGGCACCGCAGGTTCAGGTTAAGGCCGGTGGCTGCGGCCGTCTTTGCCGCCCTGGTCCTGGCTTCAGGCTATTCGACCTATGCGATCGCTAATGAGATAAGTGAATACAATGATGCGGTGAAGTTTTTCAAGGAATACAACCTGTCCACAGAGGACCTTTCCAGGAGCGACATAAAGAAGGTTTACCGGGATATAATCACAGGATCGTTCACCTATGGCAAGACGGCCGAGGTATTCAAAAAGAGCATAAGCGGCTATGAATTGCACCAGGATGAGCCGACACCGGAGGACCTTGAGATCCTTTGGGCCTATATCAAGGACGGTCGCTTCTTTGTCAATGAGCCGCCGAAGGATAAAGACGGTGTTTCCTACAAGTATTACGAAAAATACAATTATGATAGTGACAATGACAACGATGTTTTTGACAGGAGCACCCTTGAGATGTATGTCAACGATAAGCCGGCTTGGAGCGTGGATTTCACGGACTTCTGCATTCAAGGCTATGTGCGTTTTGGAGAAAAGGTCATAGTATATGGCAGTGATTCAATCTTAGGTACAGGACAAATATCACACGCCTATTTAGCCATGATCGACGAAGGCGGGCAGGTTTTGTGGAAAAGCAGGTTCGTCCACGGGTTTTCGAATGAATATATCGCTGCTGTGCTGCCGGGCGATGAAGAGATATCCGTGTTCAGCCGGGGCGACTTGCGATTCATGTGCCTGACCAGGCTGGATCTCAGCGGGAACCAGATATTCTTCAACAAAACGGATATAGGCAACAGCGGGGTCTGGAATGCGGCCAGGCTGGGAGACGGATATATCGTCCAGCTTGGTAGCCATATGGCCGGCCAGTATGCGAGTATCGTCAAGGTCAACAGTGACGGCACTATTGCCGGAGCCTTTGACTATACCTCAGATGATGAATGCTACTACATCAGGGACATGATCGAGTATAATGGCAAAATATATTTGAGCGGATATTCAGTTCCGGTGCAAAAGGCAAATAAGGACCATTATATAGGCATGAGATATGAAATAGCAGACATATTGAACTATGTTTTCGATAATATGTATCTGAAAATCCCGAATGAAGAGCTGACCAGGCTTGTCCGGGACAATTACACGGCAGTGCTGTTGATATGCAGCCCAGAATCCGGGCAGCCCGATACATTCTTTACAGTCAAGGGCTCCCTGGGCGGCAGGCTAACCAAAACCGCAGACGGAAAGCTCTTATGGGATGTTGAAAGCATAACCGACACCTTCTTTTCACCCGCCACTTCATCCTTTACCATCGGCGGCTTCAGCTATATCTATCGGTACACCTTTGATGAGAACGGCAATCTGATCAGCCAGGAGAAGACGAATGAAATCGCGGATTTCAGGAGATGATATTTTAGATCCTGGCTTAAGTCAAAAGCTATGCTAATTTAGAATGCACCCCGTAAATCACATGGCTGCGGGGTGCTTTTGTTGTCTCAAAAGTCATTTGCAAAATATATCGATATATACTATTATATATCATGTAATGGCATCTTATGCAGAAATTTAAGATGACGGGAGATCATATTATAAATGCTGCCCATCTACTTATCATTGATTGACACACAGGAAGATAGGGACAAGTTTGAGGAACTGTATTATAAATACAGAGACCTGATGTATTATGTTGCTTTTGGGATCCTGAGGGACACCTATCTTGCGGAAGACGCGGTCCAGGCAGCTTTCATGAGGATTATTAACAACCTGGGCAAATTGGATACTGAAAACTGTCACAAAACCAAAGCTTTCGTAGTTATAGTTGTAGAGAATGTTGCCAAAAGCATGTACAGCAAGCGGAAAAAGCAATCTGCTGTTTCATTTGATGAACTACAGTACGAAGTATCAGATGATGCAAACGACCTTGACAATATTATAAACAAGCTGGACGTTGCAGAGATAGTATCAAAGATCAAGCTGCTCCCCGAAACGGATAGAAATATTTTAACACTGAAGTATGTATATGATATGGGCAACAAGGAGATAGCAGACATACTGAATATAAAAGGGGCAGCAATGAGAAAAAGGCTGGAGCGTGCCCGGCAGCGTCTAAGTACACTTCTTAGGGAAAATGGTGGTTATGATTATTGAAAGCTCGTCCAATCTAAAACTGAAAAGGTCTCTTGAATTATACCTCGAGGACCTGATCCTTCAGTATCCCGATGCTGACGCAGTATCAGCTCATACTTTTTCTCCTCGTTTTGAGAGGAAGATGTCTGCCCTGATCAGCAGGCGCAAAAAGCCTTATTATTATTTAGTCAACACTGTTGGAAAACAAGTCGCAGTTGTCATACTGGTTATCCTGCTGACGCTGTCTGGGACTGTATTCAGTGTAAAGGCTTTACGGGAACCTGTTGTAAATTTCTTTATAGAAATATATGAGACTTTTTCTAAGATACTGTTCAGCAGTGAGGATGATGAGAACTATAAGAAAATTGAAACTTATTATGCACCGCAGTATATACCAGAAGGCTTTAAGCTGGATTATGAAGAGAAAACAGATTTATACTATACTCTAATTTACTCAGACAGTGAAAACAATCTGATTACATATTCACAACATATTTTTAGTAAAAGCTCGGCAACAATAGATACCGAAGGTGTAATCGTGGAAGAAACTACTGTGAATGGATTGAACGCTGTTTATCTAATCAACAAGGGATATTGTAGATTAGTAATGAATGATGGAGTATATGTGTATAGTATAATAGCTCCTTCGTCATTAAGTCGTGATGAAATGCTCAAAATAGGAGAATCTATAGCGGTATTAGAAAAAGATCAATAATGACAGCTTTCGCTATAAGCCAGCTTTAGTTCATAGATTTTAGTTTAAAATATTCTATAAATATATAAAAAGTTTAAAAATACCTGTCACAAATCACCCCCTTTCTGAGTTATAGTTAGTACAAGGGAAGGGGGGTGTTTAAATATGAAAAAAAGAATCGCCATATTTCTAATGATCGTTTGCTTAATCACCATGTTTCCTATGGGTACAGTGTACGCAGCTGAGATGCCTGCAAGGCCTGTAACCGCTTTTGAACCGGATATCACCATTCAAATGGCTTATACCAGTTTCATCAGGACGGAATTATCTATTACTACTTCAGGGACAGCTTATTGTGCTGCTGCATTTGAAGGGTATCCGGGCATAACAACAAAAGTGAAGATAGTTATGACCTTGCAGAAAAAGGGTTTCCTCGGCCTGTGGTGGACTGATGTAATTACTTGGACTGATATTTTCAATCAGCCTTATGGTTATGTCCAACATAACTACTATGGATTACCAGGCGGTACTTATAGGGTAAAAGGTGTGTATACCGCGTACAGCGGCTCCAACAGTGAGACCCATACTGCATACAGCCGCGAACTCAGTTATTAGTAAAAATATTCACTAAATTAGATATATAATGATCCTTAGTCAATGTTCAATGGATACTATTACTGTAGCGGGAGTACATTGCTGTGAGAATTGACTTACATTTGGTGATCAAGCTGATATGTGCCGTAGCATGCTTGTTATTTGCAGTTTTTATAGCGCTAACAATAATATAATTACTATATTGCCCTTCTACCCCTAAGCAATAAAAGGTGCTAAGTGACCCCTCCTTATATTTGATTCAAAAGGATGCGTAGTTACTCAGCAGCCTTGCCAAAGGACAGATATATATAAGTGCCTTTGGCTTTTTTTTTATATTAAAATTCTATTGGCATCATAAGATATGACTGCTATAATGTCCCAATTGTATGTTATAATTACAAAAAGGATGTGTCTGATTTGAGTAAAATAAGTCAGATTTTAAAACTACTTGCTTTGTTGGAGACCAACCATTTAATTACAAAGCGGGAACTGGCTGAGAGATTGGACACCAATGTCAGAAACATAAAAGCCTACCTTGAAGACATAAAAGATGCCGGAATACAGGTCGAAAGCATCAGTGGCTGCAGGGGAGGCCATTTCCTTGCATCATCAAGCCTTTTAAATCCGCCTGCTCTGGACCAGGGCGAGTATTCGGCATTGTTACTTGCTGAAAAGCTTCTTACGCAGAAAAACGGCTTCTTTATGGAAAATGAACTGAAGACAGCAATAGCTAAAATCAAATGGGCATTAGGTGACACATCGACTAATTTTACGCCGGATCTACCAGAGGAGTTCATATTTTCATTCGGCAAGAAAGACAGCAATAACATCAAAGACATTTATGAACTGATCAATGAGTCAATAGTGAACAAGCGCTGCATTGAAATCAACTACTATGCTCCAAGTAGAGATGAATCCATAAGTAGGATCATTCACCCATACGGGATGGTCTATCGGGAGGGCTCGTGGTATGTAGTAGGCTATTGCAGGCTTCGGCAGGCTGTGAGGATGTTCAAGCTTGTTCGCATACGCAGCCTGGAGGTACTAGATGAGACATTCCGCTATCCTCCGGATTTTTCTATCAGCGCATACATGCGGGACAGCTTCAGCCTTTTTCAAGGCAAGACATATAAGGTTGAGATCCAGTTTTTCCATCCAGCCTCTACTTTTGTCAAGGAGAAGACCTGGATAGCCAGTCAGAAGATCCTTGAACTCAAAGATGGCTCGATCATATTCAAGGCCAGGGTCAAAGGACTTACAGAGATCAAAAACTGGGTTATGAGCTTTGGAAGCCTGGCTCTGGCCAGGGAGCCGCAGGAGCTTGTCGACGAGGTAAGGAAAGAGGCGCAGAAGATACTTAATATATATCAATAATATAATGCAAAGTGAGCGATGTAAATGTTTTATGCACACAGTGAAAATAAAATAGGTGTATGTGAGACAGTTGCAGAGCATATTAGTGAGGTATCAAAGCTGGCAGGCGTATTTGCCGGTCAATGGAATCGAGAATTGGAGGGTAAAATTGCAGGTTTGTTTCATGACTTAGGCAAATACACTGATGCATTTCAGCAAGTCCTGAAAGGAGCCTGTATGGTTGATCATGCTACTCCTGGGGCTGCTGCTGTACTTTATCGTTATAAACTTGATGGAATCGCTTCTGCCATAGCGATAGAAGGGCATCATGACGGTCTTCAGTATGGTGACCGTGATAGTCTGCTAAAAAATCTATCGATGAGGGACTCGGTAAACTCTTTTTGTAAGTCGTATTCAACCAAGGATTTTAAATCTTTAATTAATTACCTTGTTAAAGATAATTTGGATATACCCAATGCTAATTACTCTTTCAGTAAATATCCAGAATTATGTAATAATAAGCAATATATTGCTGCTATGCTTTATGTACGGATGCTTTTTTCAGCCTTGGTGGATGCAGATTACCTGGCGACAGAAGCGCATTTTCAAGGTGACGAAAATGGTAAGAAATACAGAAAAAAAGCTGAAAAATTAGATGCAGAAGCAGCATTAAAAAAACTGATGGAATATAAGAAGAGCATTGAGATAAGTTCTACTGCAAACGAGAATATCAATAAAATCCGCCGGGAATTGTTTAGTGTATGTTGCGAGTCAGCAAAAACAGAAAAAGGCATATTTACATTAACTGCTCCGACCGGTTCGGGAAAAACTTTGGCTATGCTGGCTTTTGCCTTACACCATGCTAGCTATAACAAGCAACAGCGCATTATAATTGTACTTCCGTTTCTTAACATAATAGAACAGACGGCCAGGGTATACAAACGTATACTTGAACATGATTCTGATTCTAAATACATACTGGAAGATCACAGTTTGACAGATTACGATGCAGACGAATCAGGTAACAGCAGACTATTTTCTGAGAATTGGGACAGCCCTATAATTATTACCACTACGGTAAAGTTTTTTGAGTCATTGTTTTCAAACAAGCCTTCAGCCTGCAGAAAACTGCATAATATAGCTAATTCAGTAATAATTTTTGATGAAGCTCAAACTATGCCTGATAATCTTACAATACCTACCCTTAGTGCACTCATGATTCTTTATGAGAATTATGGTTGTAGCATAGTATTTTCAACAGCCACTCAACCCGCCTATGAAAGCTTGAACAGATTTATCTCGGGCAATGTCAATAAAGCTTGGGAGCCCAGAGAAATCGTACCAAAGGAGTTGAGGCTTTTTGAACGAGCCAGGCGCATTGAGCCTGTCTGGTATAAAGAATGCTTGTCATTTGATAGCTTGGTTGAGCAAGTTTCTGATATGCATCAGGCGCTGATAATAGTAAATTTAAAAAGACATGCACAAGATCTTTACAGAAAGCTTTCAGCAGTATCTAAAAATGTATATCATATATCAACTTACATGTGTCCAAGCCATAGGCTTGATATGCTCAATAGAATAAACAAGTTATTGAATGATGGACTCCCATGCATACTTGTGTCAACTCAATGTGTTGAAGCGGGCGTAGATATAGACTTCCCTGTAGTATGGAGAGCGATGGCACCTTTAGAGGCAATTATACAGGCTGCTGGGCGATGTAATCGTAACGGCAGGGATACAGGAACCATGTATATTTTCACTCCTGAGAGTGACGAAGAAAAGTATCCGGGCAAGGACTATAAATGGGGAGCCATAACGGTAAAAAGTATGTTACTGGAAAATGATATAGACATTTATGATACAGAGACTATTAGAGCTTATTACAAAAAGTACTATGAATCAATAGGGATCGAGAATAAAAGCGAAGATCTTGATAAAGCTGTGATCAGGCGAGACTTTCCAGAAGTTATGAGACTTTACCGATGGATTCCAGCAAGAGGAATAAGTGTTTTGGTACCATATAAAGCAAAGATGAAGGAATTTGAACAACTGAAAGATGAGGCATTCAATAAAGGATTTTCACGCAGTTGGGCTCGACGCGCTCAGAGTATTTGTGTAAATGTAGCGTATAATTCAAGAAATCCAATAATGGACTATATTACCGAAGTCAAGGTTATAAGAAAAGGCAGAGAAGCTGAAGGTTCCGGTTTTTATATTCTACTAAACAGCAATCTCTATAGCGATGACTTCGGGTTGGATATAACATGCGCGGGAGGTGAGGGATTTTATATCGCTGAATAACAAAACAAAATTAGAAAGAAGGTGAGTAATTGAGTAAGTTTATTATTGAAGTATGGGGTGATTTTGCTTGTTTCACCAGACCGGAAACAAAAGTCGAGCGTTTTTCATATCCGGTTATGACTCCATCTGCTGCGAGAGGAGTATTAGATGCAATTTATGTCAAGCCAAAAGAATTTTGCTGGAGAATCGACCGTATAGACATATTGAATCCTATCAAGTTCATACCGCTGAAACGTAATGAAGTAAAACAGAAAATATCAAGAATTACTGACCGACTTATAGCCGAGGGTGGAGAGTTCAATCTAATTGTGGCAGATGAAACAAGCGATGCAAAAGGTAGAACTCAAAGACAGACAATTGCTTTAAAAGACGTACGCTACCGCATACATGCACATATAAAACCTCGTAACGGATATGAAAATAAGCTAAAGGCTTTTGAGGAACAAGCAACCAGGAGAATAGCTGGCGGGAAATGCTATTACCAGCCATATCTGGGGTGTCGTGAGTTTGCCGCATATTTTGAATTTGCAGATATGTCAAAAAATGATATTCAAAGCAACCTGAACATGGATATTGGCTATATGATCTACGACATATTTGACTTGGACAAGGTCATAGTTGATGAAGCACCTGCCTGCATAAGTGTGTTTTACGCAAAAGTAAGAAACGGCAGCATGGAAGTTCCCGATTGGAACAGTAATCTTGTGAAAAAACCAATGTAAGGAGGTGATATAGATGTTAGGTGAACTGTTGAATTATGCAAAAGCAAACAACATATCAGATAAACCGGGTTTCAAGACCAGGGGCTGGAGATGGTTAATAGTACTGTCTGATGATGGAAAATACATCGATGTTATTGATGAAAACTGTAGATATAATATGTGCCCAAATCTGGAACAGTTTGAATTAGTCGGAGGAGAGACTAAAAGCCACTTTTTGCTTGACTCACTGGGTGTAGCCGTTAAATACAAAAGTGATAACAAAGATATAGTTAAACATGGGTTTTTCAAGAAAATGCTTACTGAAGCATCTTCATATGAACCAGCATTGAAAGCATGTATCAGTTTTTTATCAAATGATGCAGAATTAGCCAGATTACATGAAGCTTTAGCAGCTAATAGAGCTAGAAGAACTGAATATGCAACATTCAAAGTAGGCTCATTAGTTGTAGTTAAAGCTACCAGCTGGCATAAATGGTGGCTTGAATACAGGAAAAATATCAACGGTCCAAGCGAACCTCAAAAGAGTATGATATGTATTGCAAGTGGTGAATATGTTGAGCCGATCACTAATCATTTCAAGATATCGGGCCTGGCAAACGTGGGAGGACAGCCATCAGGCAGCGCACTTATAAGCTTCGATAAAGAAGCATTCACTTCATACAATCTGAGTCAATCGCTTAATGCTGCTTGTTCTGAAAATGTTGCTGCAGCCTATAGAAATGCGCTTGATGACCTTATAGACAAAGCTCCCAGACCTATTGGTGACAGTGTTTTCCTACATTGGTACAAAGAACCGCTATCCAGGGCTGACGATATTTTTGAACTAGAGGATAGTTGGGAAGAAAGTGAAGATGCCATACAAGAAACTGCTGATAACAAGGTCAGGCGAATATTCAACTCTGTTGTTGAAGGAAACAGGCCGGAGCTTACCGACAATATCTACTATATTTTACAGGTCTCCGGTGCTGGCGGCCGGGTTATGGTCCGGGACTGGTTGACAGGAGATTTTAAAGAGCTTGTGATTAACATCAAGCAATGGTTTGATGACATATCACTTATTGAACAGCATGGTAATCACATAGCAAGAGATTTCAAACTATCCGCAGCAATGTGTCGTCTAGTTTCTTACAGGCCTGGTGAAAAGACTAGGGATACCTTTAGTAGAATCAAAAAGGAATTAACCCCACTTGAACCGGTGATCTGGAGAAGCGTTATAGAAAACAGAGTACTACCAGATACAGTTGCGGCTAAAGCTCTGGGCTATATAGTATCAAAACTGCATAGCAGTGAAGACAGTACAAATGAAAATTTAGACAGGATAGCTTGCTCATTATTGAAAGCGTACATTAATCGTAAATACAGAGAGAAAGGAGAGGGTGAGATAATGAAAGAAGAGCTTGATACCCAAAACAAAAGTGTCGAATATCTGTCGGGCAGATTACTTGCTGTACTGGCTGATATTCAGCAAAGTGCTTTAGGGGATGTAAATGCAGGAATTGTGCAGAGATACTATACAGCTGCCAGTTCCACACCTAGGCTCATTATAGGTAGATTGATACAGCTATCACAGCATCATCTGGATAAAATAAGCAAGGACAAAAAGGGCTTGGCTATCTGGTATGAGAAAATGCTCTCTGAAATAATGGAGCAAATCGATATTGATGATATTCCTTTAGTTGTAGGCTTGGAAGGACAAACACTGTTTGCCCTGGGTTATTATCAACAAAAAGCTCAATTGTATAAATCTAAAGCTGAATCTAAAGAAAATAAAGAGGGGGATAAGTAAAATGGCAATTAAGAACCGTTATGAGTTTGTTTACTATGTGGAGTGCATTAATGGTAATCCCAATGGAGATCCAGATATGGGCAATAGTCCCCGGATAGACCCGCAGGATATGAGAGGTCTCATATCTGATGTGGCGGTAAAACGTAGGATACGAAACTATGTAACGATAGAAAAGGGCAATAAACCACCATATGGGATCATAGTCCAGCAGTCAACAAATATGAACCGGTTCATAGCCCAAGCAAATGAGGAGTGTGGAAGTACTGCAAAAGATGGAACCAAGGAAAAAGTTGATTCAGCCAGAAAGTGGATATGTCAGAATTTCTATGATGTAAGGGCATTTGGTGGTGTTCTAACTACAGGTGCTAATGCCGGACAGGTGCGTGGGCCTATACAGCTTACATTCATGAAGTCAGTAGATCCGATATTGCCAATGGATATTTCTATTACAAGAATGTCTGTTACAGAGGATATTAAGGTTGATGGGAAAGGCATACCGAGTTCTGAAGATTACAAGAAATGGGAAGATAATCAGCCAGTTGATAAACTAAGAACAATGGGCAGAAAACAGCTTATTCCTTATGGTCTTTATGAAGGCAGAGGGTTTATAAGCGCTAATCTTGCTGAAGATACAGAATTTAGTGATGAAGATCTGAGTCTCTTTGTACGTGCTTTAGCAAACATGTATGAACATGACCGTTCAGCCAGCAAGGGCCAAATGTCAACGATCCTGCCTATCATATTCTTCCGCCATGTTGGTACTGATTCTGATTTGAACCAGAGAGCCAATCAGGCCAAGCTTGGATGTGCCCCCGCACATAAGCTATTCGAGCTAATCAGTATCAAAAAACGTGAAGGAGTAGAGGTTCCAAGAAGCTACCAGGATTATAAGCTGACATTAAATATATCCGGGCTCCCAAAAGGAGTTGAAGCAGGCTTCGCGCTGCCAGATGGCAATATTGTCTGGGACAACCTACCTGATGTTTATAGCTGGATAGAACTAAAATGATATACAGTGCGGATGAGCTGATCCCAATTTCATATATTTCTCAGTATGAATATTGCAAGAGAAGAGTAGGTTTATTGATGCTGGAGCAACAATGGCAGGAAAACATACATACCACTGAAGGCAGGCTGATTCATGAGAGAGTACATTCCGGGCTTAAAGAGAGTAGAAGTGACACCATTATATTCAGGTCAGTTGATATTGTATCGTACAAACTTGGCTTAGTAGGAAAGTCTGACTGTATAGAATTAAAGAAAGATGAAAAAGGATGTACTCTCCCCTTTCAGGAAGGGAGATGGGTCATATATCCCGTAGAATATAAACATGGTCCCACCCGCAATGAATATGAGTATGAGCTGCAGATATGCTGTCAGGCTATGTGTTTGGAAGAAATGCTTAATTGCAGTATAGGGTATGGGTTTATTTTCTATGAAGGTGACCATAATCGTCTGCTAGTAGAATTTGATGAAAGTAAGCGCCTTCGAGTAAAAAAAATTGCAACAGAACTTCATCGGATGCAAAGAGACTTAATTACACCCGAACCAGTCAAGTCAAAACGTTGTAAGGAGTGTTCTATGAAGGATGTTTGCCTTCCTGGAAAGCTAAAGAACCCAACTTTGTATATTAAAAGCATGTTTGAAGAAGCGGGTGGTAAAAAGCCATGAAAAAGCTTCTTAATGTATTATATGTACTGACAGAGGATTCTTACCTGAGTAAGCAAGGTGAAACCATATGTATAAGAGTAGGTGGTGTTGAAAAGGTAAGAGTCCCTGCTCATACTCTTGAATCTATTATCTGCTTTGGCAATACGACGGTGTCTACACCACTGATCGCTTTTTGTGGCGAAAGAGGTATATCGCTTACCTTTATGAGCAAGAACAGCAAATTCTACGGACGTATAGAGGGGCCTGTAAGCGGGAATGTTTTGCTCAGGAGAGCACAGCACTTTGCTGCTGAAAATAAGGAAGTCCAATTACAGATAGCCAAGTTGATCTTTTGCGCTAAGATAGCAAACTGCAGGAATGTGATTTTAAGGTATGCCCGTGAAAGCTCGTTGTCAGACGCTAAAAATGAGTTGGTCAAAGCAGCGGATGCCCTTTCTGCTATAGCCAACCAAATACAAAACAGGGGCAATATAGATGAAGTGAGAGGCTATGAGGGTCTGGCAGCTAAGACATATTTCAGTGTCTTTGACTATTTCATTAAAGTAAATAAAGAAGACTTTTATTTAGAGAGCAGAAACAAACGTCCGCCAAAGGATAATATGAATGCTATATTATCTTTTTTGTACACACTACTAGCTAATGATACTTGCTCAGCATTAGAAGGAGTAGGCCTTGACCCAGCTCGAGGATTCCTACACGCATTGAGGCCGGGACGTCCTAGCCTTGCTCTTGATATAATGGAGGAATTCCGAGCACCCTTGTGTGACAGACTGGCTGTATCATTAGTAAACCTAAAGCAGCTTACGCCTACACATTTTAGGAAAGAGTTAAGCGGCATAACTATGAATGATGAAGCAAAAAAGATAATTCTGACCGCTTGGCAAAAACGTAAAAAGGAAACTATAATGCATCCATATTTAGCAGAGAAAATCGAAATCGGGTTATTACCGCATGTACAAGCATTGCTTATGGCGAGATATTTAAGGGGCGATATACATAGTTATCCGCCATTTTTCTGGAGATGAATAAAAATGATGGTTTTGATTACATATGATGTTAATTTGGAGACTCCTTCCGGGAGCAACAGATTGCGCAGGGTGGCTAAGGTATGTGAAAATGTAGGTCAGCGAGTGCAAAAGTCAGTTTTCGAATGTATAGTTCAACCGGATCAATTTGTATTGCTTAAAAGTAAACTATTATCTATCATTGATAAAGAAAAAGATTCTCTTCGTTTCTATCTATTAGGAGCTAACTGGGTCAGACGAATTGAACACTATGGAGTTGCGCCACGATACACACAGGATGGACCAATAATTTTATAGTAGCGCGTACCTTTGCCAAACAGATCACTTCTGGAAGTATGCGTTACTTGTATATCAGCTTTTACTGCTCATTTTATGCAAAAGTTGATACTAATTTAATATTATTTAGGCTGATACGCGAAATGCAGCTAATTATGCCTATTGTATCAACGTTTATATAAGTTGCAGTCGCCCTCTCGCACGGGGGCGCGGATTGAAACAA
>Ga0116169_1000356_pt1 | contig 48396 bp, 44 predicted proteins | sample AD_UKC130_MetaG_FD_89796 | JGI IMG/M metagenome (GOLD analysis project Ga0116169, IMG submission 89796) | Active sludge microbial communities of municipal wastewater-treating anaerobic digesters from Canada - AD_UKC130_MetaG | ecosystem: Engineered > Bioreactor > Anaerobic > Digestate | place...
AGCATGGGTCTCATTCAGAGCGCCTTCTGCTGTCTGGATCAATGAAATGCCGTCCTGGGCATTCCTTGAAGCCTGGGTCAGGCCACGGATCTGGCCTCTCATCTTTTCAGATATGGACAGACCAGCCGCGTCGTCACCGGCCTTGTTGATCCTCAGGCCGGAGGACAGCTTTTCCATCGATCTTGCGCCTTTTGTGCTGGCTGCGTTGAGCTGGCGATAGGTGTTCATCGCCATAAGGTTGTTGTTGATGCGCATGTTTCTTCCTCCTTGATTTTAGTGTTGGGCATCCTTGCCATATGGTAAAACCCCGGCGGCCGCCATAGGATCTTCCCTTTACTTTATATATCGGCAGATATGATGGATAAGTTTAGCATCTGGGTATAAAAAAAGATAATATGCGCTGAAAGCATATTATCTCTATATGGCTATTTTCCGTCCGGCAGCGCTGACAAAAGGCTTATATCCGCCAGCGCGGCCTGCTTGTTCTCCTGTTTGACTGCCTCATATATTTCATCCCGGTATACCTTCACGCTTTTTGGCGCTTCTATGCCCAGCCTTACCTTGCCATCCTCAACGCCCAAAACTACGACTCTGATATCACCGTTTATGACGATGCCCTCATCCTGCCTTCTTGTAACTACCAGCATGCTTTACACCGCTTCCCTTTCAGGAAATAATAAGTGCTTGGTACTGTATCCGGAGTCATGGAGTATGACCTGCTTTGCCACAAGCGTTTCATTGTTTATAACTATCGGCCCTAACAGATTGGCTGTCATCTTCTTTGCATCCACCGGTATGGTCACGATGTTATAAACAGCTACCTGCTCCTGCTTTGTTATCCCTAGCTCCTCCAGCTCACTCCTTGGCAGTTCGATATCATAGTCATTGAAGAAGCTCCATGGCCTTATCAGCAAAAAGGCGATCTCAGGATGTCTGATGCTTTGCAGACAGTGAAAGCAGCTGTTGCCGGGCAGGTCAAGCAGGACGAATTCCTTTATCTCCTCAAAGGCCGGAAGGCCGTTGGGGAAAGATATGATCCTGCTATCATCTATTTCTGTCTCACCAAAATATTTAGTGTTGATCACCAATTGGCACCCTTCTTTGCATGTTGTTATTTTAGGAAGTCCAGCAGCGTCGGCTGCAGGATCCTTGCCCCCGTTGAAAGGGATGCATTGTATACACTGGACAGCACAGCATAATGCATGATTTTCTCTGCAAAGTCTATATCCTCGGTTTTTGAAAGAAGGTCGGTCATATTGAAGGTCTCTTCTTCGTTTTTCTGCTTTGCCGCCTCCAGCCGGTTGTATTTTGCGCCTATCTCAGACCTTAAGGTGAGTATATTGTCTATATGGCTGTCCAGCCTCGTAAGGATCTCATTGCCCAGTTCCTTTATGGACGAAGCGTCCCCGGAGTCCAGGGCGGTGATTATGCGGCCGAGCAGAGAGGGCAGGTCCTCTGTCAGTTCCCCGTTCTTGCCTTCCAGGATCCAGTTCCCGGGGACATTGATCTCCATAATCACATTCTGTGAGATCTCTCTTTTCAGGATCGCGTTGGCACCGGTGGCTCCATGGTATTCCAAAACCCCGCTGTCTCCGGTAAAGGGCGGCTCTGTGGTCAACTGTCCGCCGAAGATATATCTTCCGTCATAGTTGGTATTGCCTATCTGGGCTATCTGACTCACCAGCTGTTCTACCTCATACCTTACTGACCTGAGGTCTGTATCTGACATGGCACCATTCGCACTCTTGACTGTCAGCTCCCTTATCCGGCTCAATATATCGCCTATATGGCCCAGGGCAGAATCCGTCATATCCACCCAGCCCATAGAGTCCTCTATGTTTTTCAGGTACTGCTCGTTCTGCTTTATTGAAGTACGCAGAGACATGGACCTTGTGACTGCAAAGGGATCATCGGAGGGTCTTCGTACCTCCTTGCCGGAGGATAGCTGGTCCTGGTATTTTGACATCAATGTCAGGTTTTTATTCAGGTTATTCAGATAATTGTGCAGCAGGCCCTGGTTTGTTATACGCATTTACTTATACCCCCATCCGGTTGATCAAGGTATCGAGCATGGCATTCAGTGTGTATATGACATTGGCGTTTGCCTGATAGGCATGCTGAAACAGGATAAGGTTCGCCACTTCTTCATCTATCGAAACCCCAGATACCGAGTATCTTCTTTGCAGCAGCTGCCCGGTCAGTGTCTCCTGGTTTTCCACCATCCTGACCGCCTGCTGTGAGGATATGCCAAGCTTTGCGATCATGTCCTTGTAATAGCCCTCGAAGGTGCCTCCACCGCTTACATTTTCAAAGGACATGGTATCGTTGTTGTATGTTATAGATGCAGCGGCTGCATCCGGATCATCAATGAAGTCCTGGACGGGCAGCCTTACGCTTCTAAGCTGCGCTATGGCAAGGGCTCGTCCTCCGTCACCCTCGGGATTGCCCGGGAGCGTTGCAGTGTTGATATTCTTAGGGTTGTCGATTATAGCCTGGTTTATAGTAATATTGCCGGCCGTGATCTCGGACAGATCGCTGCTCCCGCCATCACCCACAAAAAAAGGTACCCCATGAGAGCCGCTGTCGGTATGGATGGTATTCACCGCATAGGCCAAGGCCCTTGCCAGGCCGTTCAACTGATCCTGGTACATACTGATTTCATCGCTCATCGACTGATAGCCTAGCAGCTCACCATTGCTCATTTTAAAGGGCTCAAGCCCTGATAGGTCCTTTCCGTCCCATGCCTTATCGTTGAACACGACCGCACCGTCTTTAAGGAAGGAATGGTTTCTGTACTCCTCCTCCGTCATTGTCAACACGATGACTCCGTTGATCGAGTCCCCGCCTCTGGCCAGGGTGACCGTAACGCTGCTGTCCCCATTCATTACAGCGGATCTGACAACGGACAGCTCAACCGCCGTTTCATCTCCTTCCGCCGCAGACAGCAGCTTTATGCCGCCGCTTTCTATCGAGATCCGGCCGAACTTGTCCTCTGTTGTCTTGAAATCTACTATCACTGAAAGCTGATCCAGCAGCAGGTCCCTTCTGTCCATCAGGTCATTTGGCGTTTCACCCTTTATAACGACCCTGGAGATCTGGTCGTTCAGGCTTTTGATCTGGTCGATTATGGAGTGGGCATCGAGCACCTTCTTCTCGGTCAGGTTTATGCTGTCGCTTTTCAGGGTTTCAAGCTGTTCATACATATGGTTCAGGCTGTCGGTAAAGGTAAGGGCCTGATCCCTTACTATGGCCCTGGCATAGGAGCTTTCCGGAGACTTGCTGAGCTCCTGCCATGCATCCCACATTTTGCCCATGACGGTGCTGAGCCCTGATTCGCTGGGCTCCATGAAAACCATTTCAACCTGCTCAAGGATCTCCTGCCGGGCATTGTACCGGCCTAAGATACCTGTCTCATAGCGCACCTGGGTATCCAGATATGCGTCCCGTATACGGTTGATGGACGCTATATCAACACCGGTACCGATCACACCGACACCGGTCTTGAAGTGGGCAGGAGTAGTCTCGAAATGGACCCTTTGCCTGGAATACCCTTCTGTGTTGGCATTGGCTATATTATGGCTGGTTGTGCTCACAGCGTTTTGCTGTGCAAACAATCCTCTTTTTGCTATGTTGAACGTGCTGAAAATACCTGACATCGATTCACTTCCTTAACTGAATGCTGTTTGATCATACAGAGGAATCCAGTACCGAATTGAGCTTCTGGCTGTCTTTGATCTTGCCGTCGGAACCGTAGGTGTTTTTGCTGGCGCCGTGCAGCATGGATATGATTTTATCCGCGTATTCCTTGGACTTTTGCATCAGCAGCCTGTTCGTTTCCTGCAGCTTCGATGCCCTTTCGGTGAGCGCCCTTAGGTCCGCCCCGACCGCTTCTATCTCGGGAGTCAGCCGGCCTTCCTCAGCCAATCTGCTGATAGATAGACCCGGGTATTCTCCATTGCGCATTTCCTCTACCCTGGCCAGCTCGTCCACACACCGCTTTTTCTCCTCTATGATCTCTAGCAGCATATTGGGATCCTCACTGATCAGAGCCTCCTGTTCCCGCTCCAGGCAATCGCATATGCTCTCCAGTATGGATCGCAGCTGAGAAAGGTAAGCTATCAGTTCCACGATGTTATCTCCTTCCATGTTGCTGGTCAGTTATCCTTTCCAGGATAGCCTGCGCCAGCTGATCCGGGGAAATGCTGTAGGTCCCGCTGTCTAAAGCCTGCCTTATGCGGTCTGTTTTATCCTGGTTCCGTATGCTCAGGCCCTTTGCCTTATCTATATAATTCCTGATGTCCTTGCTGGCATCGGAAAGCTCTATCCGGTCTTCCAATGAAGCCTTGCCAGTCTCGTCCCTATCGGCCTTGACCCTTTCGCTGTTGCTTTTATAGACCTGGTTTATATAGCTTATAGGATTGTAGCCATTGACCTTCATATTTGCATACCACCCTCCTATATACTAAATCGGCAGTTATCATAAAAAGTTTAGCCTGCAAATATAAAAGCATCCCGACCTTGATCAGGATGCCGATAACCTCTTATAGCCTCTTGACTCTTTCAGCAGCGCTGATAATGCTCGTTATGCGGATACCAAAGTTTTCATTGATCACTACCACTTCTCCGTGTGCTATCAATTTCCCGTTCACATAAACCTCAAGAGGCTCCTCCGTATATTTGCCCAGCTCAACGACCGAGCCCGGGTTCAGGGACAATATCTCCTTAATGGACTTTTTTGTACTTCCAAGCACTACGCTTAGCTCTAAAGGCACGTCCAGGATAAGGTCGATATTTTGTCTCTGTCCTGAGGAGGGCTTGGCTTCCAACTCACCAAACTGGGGCCGTTGTACAGGCACAGTCCGCTTGCTTGCCTCCTGCTCTGCCGGTGGCTCAGGCTCCTTGACCTCCTGGACCATTTCATCCTTCATTAGCTCGCCGATGATAGCCCTTGCTGTATCAAGGGGCAAGACCAGCTGCATAAAGCTGTCCAGGCTGCCCTTTATCTTGAAGCCATATTCGATTTTGACCAATTCCGTATTTTCAGAAATGCCAAGTTTACCTAAGTCACTGTTTGAGGCGATCACTTCTGTGCCGGATGCAGAGAATTTTACATCCCTTTTGATCAGTTTGGCAACTGCGTCGCATACGGCATCAGCTATCCTGTTCATGCTATCTGATACAGGAGTTGAGACTGCAGACGAATCTGCCTCCCGAAGCATTATGACGAACGGGCCGCTGAGCCCTCCGTGAAATCGGCCATACAGTGCCACATGCGGTTGGTCAAGCCCGGACAGGAGCATCGAAGGGGCTGTTGCTTTCAACTGTACGGCTGTCAGGCTTACCTCCCTGCCCAGCATGTCTGTCAAAAGCATGGCGGCTGCAGACATGGAGATATTTCCTATCTCCATCAGTATGTCTTTCTCTTCATCCGTTATATACGGATAGCTGTTGAGCTCTTCGTTTTTCTGCAGCAACGAGTTGATTTCCTGTTGAGACAACAAAGTATCATTCATGCTGTTCCCCATCCCTTCCTATGCAATCTATGACCTGTACTGAAAGCTGATTTTTACATATACCGGGCTGCACAAGAAAATGTAGTTTTCCTTCCACAAACATTTTCAGGGGCTCGCCTGCGGGCTTGTCCAACTGGACCACATCTCCCTTGGACAGATCCATGAACTCCCTGACCGTGATATTTGTCTTGCCCAGGAGCACGCTTAACTCCAGCTTGCAATTGAGCAGCCTTTCCTCGATCGCCTTTTCATATTCAGTGTTCTGGTCCTGGCTGTAGGTCTCATACCAATGCCTCACGTTCAGCCTGTCCAGGACCTTTTCGATCGCCAGATAGGGGATGCACAGATTTGCAAACCCAAGCGTCCCTGCTACCTCTATGCTGAAGGTAACAATGGCAACGGACTCTGTAGGCGACATGTTCTGATTGAGCTGGGGGTTGTCATCTATGGATTCAACAGACGGCGAAACCTCCATTACATCCTGCCAGGCCAGAGCCATGCCATCAAGGAAGCCGGAAGTGATCTCGCTGAAGATATTCTTCTCTATTTCCGTCAACGCCCTGGGCTTGATTTGTCCGCCCTTTTTACCGCCGCATAAAAACTCTATGATCTGAAAAGCGATTTCAAGGTTCAGGTCAAAGAGAATGACACCTTTGAGCGGCGGCATTTTAAGAGTCATGAGCAGTGTTGGGTTGGGAGTTGAGCGTATGAACTCTTCATATGTCACCTGATCTATTGACATCACCTTGATCAGGATATTGGTACGCAACTGGGATGAAAGCGAATTGGACATTATCCGCGCATAGTTTTCATGTATCAGCTTGAGGATGTTGATAAGATCCTTGGAGAACTTGTTGGGCCGCCGAAAGTCATAATACCTTACCTTGTGCTGGTTTACTTCCTTGAGGGCTTGCGTTGTCTCTATCTCACCCGCTGATATGGCTGATAATAATGCATCTATCTCCTGCTGTGACAGCACTTCCTCCAATCCAACTCTCCCCCTTTGCAAGGTTTGTCATTCACACTTATGTCTCTATAACTATGCGCTTTGCGGAATATATACCTATAATATCACAAAATTCTACAAATCTCCATGTTATACCTGCTTTTCTTACATAAATCAACTTATTTCCCGTGCAGGATATATATTGGGTATCTGCCAGTCTATCTCCTGCTGGCCTGTCCACTTTAAAAACTCATTGGCCTTTGAAAAATGCCTGCACCCGAAAAAGCCGCGGGATGCCGACAGGGGGCTGGGATGGGGTGCGGTCAGCACCAGATGGGACGGGTTCGTTATAAAAACCGTCTTGCTCCTGGCATTGCTGCCCCAAAGCATGAACACGACCGGGGTCGGTTTGTCATTGAGCCGCTTTATGATGCTGTCGGTGAATATCTCCCAGCCTTTGTTCCTGTGGGAGTTGGCCTGGCCTGCTATGACCGTCAGGCTGGTATTGAGCAGAAGCACTCCCTGCCTGGCCCAGTGCTCAAGGCACCCGTTATCCGGAATGTAGCAGCCGCAGTCGGTCTGCAGCTCCTTGTAAATATTCACAAGGGATGGCGGGATCTCTACGCCCCTTTGCACTGAAAAAGCCAGCCCATGGGCCTGATTTGGCCCGTGGTACGGGTCCTGGCCGAGGATGACCACCTTCGTATCCGCTGTATGAGGTCAGCTTCAAAGCTTCAAATATCTTGTACATGTCGGGATATATGGTCTTCGTGCTGTACTCGTGCTTTAAAAACTGCCTTAGCCTCTTGTAATATTCCTTTTCGAACTCGTCCTTCAAAAGCTCGTCCCAGTCGTTGCCAAGCCTGACCAAATCCATCACCCCTGCATGTCCATATGCTTTAGTATATTGTAGCACAAGAAACCGGCTGCTGCACATAGGGCTGTATTTTGCATAGAGTTGTAATATATTGTCGAGTTGAGGCAGGGACATTTACAGCCCGGCACATATAGGAGATAATTAGCTTATGCTTGCTGAATAACTGGCTGAAAGGAGCGCCATGATGAGACTGGGACTGGGCATAGATACCGGCGGGACATACACGGATTCCGTCATATATGATTTTGAAGCACAAGAGGTGGTTGCCGGCGCAAAGGCGCTGACTACCAGGGACAACCTGTCAACCGGCATAATAAGGTCTTTAAGGCAGCTGCCGAATGATATCATAAAAGAGGTCGGGCTGGTATCATTGTCTACCACCCTGGCCACCAACACCTGCGTCGAAGGCAAGGGCGGCCGCGGACGGCTGGTACTGATAGGCTATGATGCAGACCTTTATCAAAGGCTTAAGGGCAGATACGGGCTGCCGGACATGAAGGAAGTGATCATGATAGACGGCGGTCACAACCAGCAGGGCCAGGTAGCGGCAGAGCCCGACTGGACTGCCCTGGAAGAGCGGATCAGGGAGACCCTTGACCATACCGATGCCTATGGCATCGTTGAGTACTGGGGCATAAGGAACTCAGCCTTTGAACAGCAGGCCAGGGACCTGATACGCGGCTGGACAGGCAGGCCCGTCGTCTGCGCCCATGAGTTGAGCACAGAGATAAATACCCTGCGCAGGGCTGCCACTACCTTGCTCAACGCCAATCTCATAAACCTCATCGATGCCTTGCTGGATGCGGTCAAGGAAGGGCTTTGCGAGCTTGGCGTAGCTGCACCCATAATGGTGGTAAAGGGCGACGGGACCCTTATGTCTGAAGCTTTTGCCAGAGAGCATCCGGTGGAGACCCTCCTATCCGGGCCAGCGGCAAGTGTTGTCGGGGGCATGAAGCTGACAGACTGCCAAAGCGCCCTTATCCTCGATATAGGGGGCACCACCAGCGATCTTGCCCAGGTCAAGGGCGGCATGACCGTACTGGCTGAGCAGGGTGTGGACGTAGGCTCATGGAAGACCGGTACCAGCGCGATCAGGATAAAAACCATAGGCCTTGGCGGCGACAGCATAATCTCCTTTGACAAGAATGACTGCCTGACCATAGGCCCCAGAAAAGCCGTGCCCTTGTCATACCTTGCCTTGAAGTACCCAGCGGTAAAAGAGGAGCTTCGGAAAATCGAACATGAAAACAGGTGGCATACCCTGCCCCTGGGTGAGTTCTTCTGCCTTGCTGCCAGGCCTGAAAAAACATACGAGCTGACTGAAGCGGAAAAAGCCATCGTAGCAGCATTGGAAAAGGGCCCCTTGAGCAGGCAGCAGCTCTCCGAGGCCCTGGATGTCAGCATGTTCCTTCTATATACTGAAAGCCTGGAACGGTCTGGCTTTGTCATCAGGGGTGGACTGACCCCATCGGATATAATGCACGTGACCAACGACTATCTGGCATGGGACAGGGAAGCCGCTTTATCCGGCACCAGGATAATGGCCAGGCGGCTCAACATGACCGTAGACCAGCTGATCGACAGGGTGAACAGTGAGATAGTCCGCATGCTCTACAACCTGATAGTTGAGTTCCTCCTTTCGACGAATGCGGGCCTAAAAGGGCTGCAGGCGCCAGATGCCCGGGCGCTTCTCGACATGAGCTTTTCCAAGCCTTGTGAGGATGTACGCATTGATATCACCACTAGGTTGCCCATAATAGGCATAGGGGCCCCTGCCCATGTATATATTGATAAAGTCGCTTCCAGGCTGGGCACCGTGGGCATGATACCCCCGCATGCAGGCATAGCCAACGCTGTAGGCGCTGTGACCGGCAGCATAGCAGCCGAGGAAACAGTGCTCATAAAGCCTCGGTATGACAGATCAGGCATCACAGGCTATGGCTGCCATGCCTCGAGCGATTATTTCGAAACGGAGGACTATGACGAGGCCCTGGAGTGGGCAAAAAGCACAGCCCTGATGCTGGCCGGTGAGCATGCAGCTGCCATGGGTGCATCCAATATCACCAGGGAGGTCAGGATCGACATCGACAAGTATGAGGATGCGAGGGTCGAGCTGCTCATGGAGGTCCGTGTAGTTGCCAGAGCCGTTGGCAGCAGGCTGATATACTCCCGCGCCTGAGTCAGGCTATTATGTGCCCTCCTTTTTAGGGTATGACATCAGGAACAGGCCCCCGCCTATGATAAACAGCAGGGCGACGCTCAATACGCCGAACCTGGAGTTGCCGGTGATGTCCGCTGTGAATGCAAACAGGGCAGGCCCCATGATCGCAGCGAACTTGCCGAATATGTCATAAAACCCGAAGAACTCGTTGGCCTTCTCCTTCGGGATCATTTTGCCGAAATACGACCTGGACAAGGCCTGTATCCCGCCCTGGGACGTGGCGACCAAAAGCGCCAGCAGCCAGAATTCCAGCGCTGTCTGCATCCTGTAGCCCAGCAGGCATATGACGATATATATCGCTATACCGACGGTTATCATGATGTGGTTGCCTAGCCTGCGGGCCAGATTTCCGAACACTATGGCGCAGGGGAAGGCGACTATCTGAATGACCAGCAGGGCTAGTATCATGGAGTTCTGATCTATCCCCACGCTGCTGCCATATACCGTGGCCATGTGGATTATCGTACCTACACCGTCGATATAGAAGAAATATGCCAGCAGGAACAAAAAGATATGCTTGTACTGCCGGATGTTCATAAAGGTATTTGCGATACGCCTGAAGCTGTTTCTTATCACATGAGGCTCCGGCTCTATGTAGTGGATCTGTTTGACGTTTTTAAGGATCGGTATCGAAAAGACAGCCCACCAGACGGCTGTGATAACAAAGGACAGCTGGGTCGCAAGCTTGGTTGGGATCCCGATCTTCTCACCAAACATGATCAGGGCCAGGGCAGCTATAAATGGTATCGTACTGCCGCCTATGTAACCCAGGGCATAGCCGTAGGTCGAGACCTTGTCCATCCTGTCCTCATCCGTTACATCCACCAGAAATGCGTCATAAAAAAGGTTTGCTCCGGAGTTGCCGATAATGGTTACCATGTAGATGATCAGGATCGAAAGCCACTTGTCAGTCACTGCCAGCGCTGCAGTGCTAAGGATACTGATAATAAGGAAGACCTTGAAAAACCGCATTTTCATGTTGCGGTAATCGCCTATCGTACCCAGGATAGGTGCCAGTAAAGCCACAACAAGTGTTGCGGCCGAGGTGGCATAGCCCCAGTAGGAGTTGGCCGTGACCTTATCCAGGCCGCCGCTTTCTGCCATCGATGCGAAAAAGGCAGGAGCGACTGCAGCCGTGACGATAGCCGAGTAGGCCGAGTTGGCCCAGTCATACCATATCCAGCTTCTCTCCTTCAGTGTGAAGCCCTTCAGCACATAAAAACCCCCTAACGATAAATTTTGATACCGGTGCAAGCACAGGTCATATGCAAATTATATCATATAACATATGCCTGTACGACCGCCTGTATGGAAGGACTTTGCAGCCGTGTATCGAATACTTAATAATGCATATGCGGCTTGTATGGATCCGCTAATCATGTCACTGCATAAAGATATAATGGAGGTTTTACAAATGAGTAATGATGCCCTGAGACACCGTAAAGGCAAGATCAAGCTTACATTAAAGCAAAGTGACGGTACTCCGGTAAGAAATGCCCGGGTCACTGTAGAGCAGACCGGGCATTCATTCCAGTTTGGATGCTCCGAATTCGAATGCATACCCTATGTGAACGGACTTATGGATGACAGGCAAAAGGAACAGGCAGCCGGGATGTTCGATAAATTCTTCAGGCTGTTCAATACAGCGACCCTTCCCTTCTACTGGGGCAGGTTTGAGCCGGTAAGGGGCAAGCCGCAGACCGAGCAGGTCAGGAAGGCAGCCCTCTGGTTCAAGTCCAAAGGCATCGACCTGAAAGGCCATCCCCTGTGCTGGCATACGGTGACAGCCCAGTGGCTGCTTGACCTGAGCAACGAAGAGATCCTTGCCGCCCAGCTCGACAGGATAAACCGCGAGGTATCGGACTTCAAGGGCATCGTTGACATCTGGGATGTCATAAACGAAGCTGTCATAATGCCGGTGTTCGATAAGTACGACAACGGCATCACCCGCATTTGCAAGGACCTGGGCCGGATCAGGCTCATAAAGAAGGTTTTTGAAGCCACCCGGCAGGCGAATCCTGATGCAGTACTGCTGATAAACGATTTTGATACCTCCGAGGCATACGCCATACTTATTGAGGGCTGCCTGGAGGCAGGCGTAAGGATCGATGCGATCGGCATACAATCCCACATGCATCAGGGGTACTGGGGCGTGGAAAAGACCCTGAGGGTCCTGGAGCGCTTCTCCCGCTTCAACCTGCCCTTGCACTTCACAGAAAACACTATCGTGTCAGGGGATATAATGCCGCGCCATATAGTTGACCTGAACGACTTCCAGGTATCTGACTGGCCATCTACTCCCGAGGGAGAAGAGCGCCAGGCCCAGGAGACCGTTACCCACTACAAGACCCTCTTTGCACACCCCTTGGTAGAATCCATCACCTGGTGGAACTTTGTTGACGGCAGGTGGCTGAATGCGCCGGCAGGGTTCCTGCGCAGGGATTACTCACCAAAGCCCGTGTACTTTGAGATCGACAGACTTGTGAATGAGGAATGGCGCACAGGCCCCCATACGCTGGTTACAGATGACATGGGATCGGTCGAGATAAGTGGCTATCTGGGCACCTATGAGCTGAGGCTGAAGGATAAGACGATAAGCTTCCGGCTGGACAAGGGTTCCACAGAAGAAGCTATCACTGTATAGACACTACATGCAGCTTTAACGCTGTAGCGCAGACGATAAATGACCGCGATACGCTGCAATAACAGCCGCCAAAAGCGGGGCAGGCATCAGATCCTTGTTAGTAGCTGATATGAGGTGATATTTTGAGGACGAAAAAGCTGTTGACGGTTTTACTGGCATCGGTCCTGACAGCCGCCCTGCTGAGCGGCTGCAGCCAGCTTATCCATAGGCTGTTTCCGGTTAATACTCCCCCTCCTCCTGCTGAAGGCGAGCTCCAGGTCCACTTCATAGATGTAGGCCAGGGCGACTCAATATATATTAGGACGCCTTCGAAAAACATACTGATAGATGCCGGAGAACGGGGCGATACAGTAGTAGATTACCTGCAAGGGCTCGCTGTTGACTCCCTCGACCTGGTCATCTGCACCCATCCTCATTCCGATCATATCGGCGGGCTTGTGGATGTGCTGGAGGCCATAGAGGTCAAGGAGGTCATTGACCCAGGCGTAGTACACACGAGCAAGACCTTTGAAAAATACCTCACCTTGATAGATGAAAAGGATATCGTATTTACCGAAGGCAGAGCAGGGGATACCAGGGACCTGGGTGACGGGGTCCTGCTTGAGCTGCTGCACCCGGCGCAGCCAAAGGAAAATGACCTTAACAACGCCTCGATCGTAGCAAGGCTGACCTTCGGAAAAATAAGCTTTCTATTCACCGGTGATGCGGAGAAAAAATCGGAAAAGGAAATACTCGGCCGGGGCTTTGATGTCAGCAGCACTATCCTGAAAGCCGGGCACCACGGCAGCAGCACCAGCACAGGTGAGGATTTCCTAAAGGCCGTTTCGCCTGAGACCGTAGTCATAATGTGCGGCGAGGGCAACTCCTATGGCCATCCCCATGAGGAGACCATCGAGCTGCTGGCAGAATATGATATCGATGTCTACCGGACGGATATCAGCGGCACCATAGTGGTCACCACCGACGGCAAGACCTATGATGTGACCACTGAGAAATAATGGCCCACCCTGTCAACAGACCGCCCTATGGAAGCATCCAGGTCCCTGCTTGCAGCATGGACAGATAGGACATAAGAACAAGCAATGGAGGATATGCGTATGAAGGCAGTCATTGACCGTATAGTGGACGGCGTAGCCGTTATACTGCTTGATGAAGACGAGCACAGGATAGAGATGCCATCTAGGCTCCTGCCGGAAGGAGCCCGGGAGGGCAGCTGGCTGAAGGTCACATTTGAGCTGGATCAGAAAGGCGAAATCCAGCAGAGGGAAAAGATATGCAATCTGCTTGAGAAGCTGCGGAATAAGAATAAATAGGATGGAGGTTTTTCAAATTGCCAAATCCGTTTCTTCCCCTATGGGAATATATCCCTGACGGTGAGCCCAGGGTCTTCGGCGACCGTGTATACTTATACGGGTCCCATGATACTGCGGGCTCGGATAAGTTCTGTGACTACAAGCTGAAGGTATGGTCTGCGCCGGTTGATGACCTGAACAACTGGACCTGTCACGGCCACTCCTTTCATACCAGGGATGACCGGGACCATGCGTCCCAAACCCCCTGGACGGACGGCGACCTGTACGCGCCCGATGTAGTGGAAAAGGACGGCAAATACTATCTATATGCGTACATAATGGGCGCAAAGGGCTGCGTAGCAGTGAGCGACAGTCCTGAAGGCCCCTTCAGGCTGCTGTCCAAATACAAATACAGGATCCCGGAGGGCAAGGACGAGGGCAGCTTCAATGGCGGCTGGTTCATCGACCCCGGCGTCCTTGTTGATGATGACGGCAAGGTCTATATTTACTGCGGCTATCAGCGGTCCTTCGTCGCACAGATAGACCCTGGCAATATGTATGAGATCATAGACGGCACATACCAGGAGGACATCATCCCCGTTGAGGAGCCTTATGCCTTCTTCGAGGCCTGCTCCCCGAGGAAGGTGGGGGATACATACTACCTCATCTATTCACCGCAAAGAGGAAGCAGGCTGGTCTATGCCACTTCCAAATCGCCGACCGGCCCCTTTGAATACAGGGGAGTCATAATAGACAACGGCGTTGATTATCCCGGCGGCAACAATCATGGTTCGATATGCAATATAAATGGCCAGTGGTACATCTTTTACCACCGGATGACAAACAACACGATAATGTCAAGGCGGGCCTGCGTCGAGAGGATTGAGATCCTGCCCGACGGTACGATCCCCGAGGTCGAGATGACCTCCCTGGGCTTTGACCATTCCCTGTCCCCATATAAGATAACCCCGGCTGAGCTTGCCTGCGTGCTCAAGGGAGGCTGCTTCATAACGGAAAAAAACCCGATGACGAGGCCCATTACAGCTATAACCAGCGGATGCATAATCGGCTACAAGTATTTTGATTTCGGCAAGGATTACTCCGGCACAACAATGAAATTCAGCGCCAGGATAAAGGGCACCGGATGCAGATCGAAAATCAGGATCCTGCTGGACAGCTATGAAAACGGCGAAGAAGTCGGTGTATGTGACATAGGCGCTGATGACGGGGTGTACAGCACTGTTGTCAGAAACATAACAGGCAGGCATGCCGTGTTCTTTATCGTAGAGGACACCTATGGAGGATGGTTTCCCCACATGTTCAATGGCAAGCACCTGTTTGAGCTTGAATCCTTTGTGTTTATGAAATGAGCTTTGCATATAGCTGCAGCATTGAGATCATGAGCCATGAAGGATAAATGCCTGATATGGCTAACTGCCTTTGGCATGTACGAAAAAACGGACGACGAGATTTATGCAGTAATAAAAATAGTATGAGGATGAACTGTATATCCTGCAATGCGGTTTATACTCATGATGAACTATTTCAGCGTATCTATAACAACAAAAATAATGAAAGTAAAAAACACTAAGCCATGAACGACTTAGTGTTTTTTGTTGTTTTATTTTTCTTTGCCCTACATCCTCTTTTCGATCTCCTGCCGGATCTGATGGGGAGTCATACCCCGGGCATCGATCACAGGCACATTATGATTGGTATCCTGCATACCCATTATATTGTCATTCATCCCAGTGAAGACTATTGCATCAAAGCCATCAAGGAAATCCTTTGAGCCCTTTTGCCTCAGATCAAATTCTGAGACCTTGTAGCCGACATTCTGAAGGTAATCGATCACCGGGCTCAAACCCTTTTGCACCGCTATGTGTTTCATGCAACACCCTCCTTTTCTGATAGTATGACTCTGAAGGAGGGTTAAAATGCATCATAAATTTACGTTGAATTCTGGCAATATTGCAGCTAAATCAAGGTTCGCATATAGTTTCCCCGGATAGTTAAGAAAAGGGCTGTCTTTATGATTGAATCAAGACAGCCCGTTATTCTGATGCATTATCCCATTACGACCTTGACCGTATGCTCCTTGCCGTCGCCAAAGACCGGGACCACATAGCCCTTGATCTCTTTTCCGTCTACAGTCACTGACTTGACGCCCTTTGTCACATGCGCGCCGTTTATGACCTCGATTTTGTAGACTGCGCCCCTGAACTTTCTGACAGCCTTGAAGCCATCCCAACTGGCAGGTATGCAGGGGTCAATGATGAGGCCGTCCATCGCAGGCTGCAGGCCCAGGATATGCTTGGTCGCCGCCTGGTAAGCCCAGGATGCGGTACCCGACAGCCAGCTGTTGCGGGCAAGCCCGAACTGGGGATGCTCATCACCCAGGACGTTTTGCGGATATACATAAGGCTCCGATTCATACTCGTCTATGATATCGTTCTTGGCTATGGGGTTTATCTGGTCGTAATACTCATAAGCCCTGTCGCCGTTGCCTATAAGGGTTTCAGCAATGATCGCCCACGGGTTGGTGTGCATGAAAATGCCGCAGTTTTCCTTGGCTCCCGGCGGATAGGTGGTTATGCCCCCTATTACGGGATCAAAGCCGTTGAAGCCGGGGGTGCTCAGCTTTATGCCCTTGGATGTGTTCAGGTGCTTGTTTACGGACTCCATGGCCTGCTTTGCCCTGTCCTCAGGCGCAAACCCTGATATTATCGACCATGACTGGGCATTCACATATATCTTGCCCTTTTCATTCCTGCTTGAACCCAAGGGGTTGCCGTCCTTGTCAAAGTACCTGACATACCATTCCCCGTCCCAGCAGGCCTTGTTGAAGGCATGCTTCATTTCCTCATAGTAGCCCTTATATTTCTGAACCAGGGCATCATCGCCGATATGGGTGCAAATATCGATCATCTGGAGCAGGGCATAGCCGTATAGGTTGGCATTGAACGCAGATTCTGCGCCGGCGGGCAGGTTGACCGTATCGTTCCAGTCTGCAAAGCCCAAAAGCGGCAGTCCGTTGCGCCCGACGTTGTCATGGGTGAACTCGATCGCCCGTTTCAGGTGTTCAAACACTGTGCCGGTCTCTATGGGATTCCCGTCCTTGTCCTTGTCATAGAAGGGTATCTCGGTGTTCAAAAAGTCAGTGTTGCCCGTTTCCTTTATATAGGCAGCCACGGCCAGGATGATCCACAGGTGGTCATCCCCATAGTACTGGGGCCGCCCCTCCATATCTCTGGAATCACCCTGGTTGGCTACCATCGTCAGCGGATTGAACTGGTGCATCGCGCTGCCGTCGATCTTCTGCACATGCAGGAGCATCTCCATAAGCTCCCTTGCCTCCTCAGGCTTGCTGTACAAGATCCCCATCGAATCCTGGGAGCTGTCGCGGAAGCCTATGCCCCTGGCACCGAGGCCGACCTGGTACAGGGAAAGGTACCTGGACCAGTTCTTGGTGATGTAGCACTGCCTGGGATTGTGGACATTCACCATTGTGTTGAAGTTCTCATCCGGTGTCTCCACCTGCAGGTAGGAAAGGTATTCCTCCCAGAAGTCCCTAAGCTCCATAAAGGCCTTGTCCACATTGGCCTCGTTTCTGTAATAGTCTATCCTTTCCTTCTCGCTCTCATAGCTCTCCCCCTGGCTCAGCTGTGTGATTATACGCTTCTCCTCGCCTGGCCTTACCTCGCCCAGATGGTGCAGCAAGGCGCATATGTTGTCCCCGCGATGCGCCTCATAGCAGCTCAGCTCATCATTTTCAAGGCTTAAGGGATGAGCCCAGGTGCCATAGCCGTTGTCACCCAGGAAGATGCGGCGATCGGTCTCAAAGGAGGACACAGGATAGTTGGATGTAAAGTAGTTGACTGCAAAGTCCCTTCTCATGAAGGCATACTGCAATATGGTCTTGAGGCCGCCGTCCTCATGGATCGCCCTGGACTGCATGGTCTGGGGCACCCAGTCATTGTTGTTGAACTGCTTCAGGGCATCGAAATGGGTATACTCTACTACCGGGATCACATCGATCACAACCGGAGTGTTGCGCATATTCTTCACCTTGATATCCCTGATCACCCTGCCGCTTTTATAGGGCACATAAATGGTGACATCACAGCGAATGCCGTAAAACTCCGAGACTATCCTCGAATAGCCCAGGCCTACGTGGCATTCGTACAGGTCGTATTTGTCCAGGGTCGGGACATAGAAGGGTGAAAAGATCTTGTATCCGTCCTGCTCCTTCAGCCTTATGTAGAGGGTCTCCCCCTTGAAGTCGGAGTCAGGCATCTGGGGTATGTACTTCACTATGCGGTTCAGCGCGGGGTCTCCCTTGCAGATGAGGGACCCTCCGGTGTGGTCCACAAAGCCGCCGAACTCCAGCCCGCCGATATAGTTGATCCACTTGGTCGGTGTTTTGGGGTTGGTTATGACATATTCCCTGTTGGCATTGTCGAAATAACCGTACTTCACTTTGCACTCCTCCTTATTGGTTTGCTGTCATCCATATGCTTTTTTAAGCCAGGCCAAAACAACTAAAACAATATTGATGATATATATTCTTTCTGCAATCGGCCTTTACCTGCTTTATATGCAATAATTTCAAATGCAGGTAGAAGGAACACCCCTTGCAAATGGAAGGCACCTTCAGGATTTGCATATATAAAAGCAAAACGTCCCGCCAAGCAAGGGCGGGACGTAAGAGCTTCGCCTCTAATCTACCAGCCTGTGTATGACCTCGACGGCCCTGTCGATATCCTCATAGCTGAGCGAGTCTGACACCTGGAGCCTGATCCTGGCCTGGCCTTCGGGCACTACCGGATATCCGAACCCGGTCACATAGATGCCCTCTTCAAAGAGGCGGTTGGCCAGCCTTATGGCCTTTGCTGTGTCATGCACCATGATCGGTATGATGGCGCTGTCGCCTTCCAGTATGTTCATACCCTTTTCCTTGAGCAGCCTCCTGAAGTAATCGGTCTTGTCCCGAAGGGACCGGACGAGCTCGGGGTGGGCTTCCAGGTACTCCAGGGCAGACAGGGCGATAGCTGCGAGCACCGGCGGCAGGGAATTTGAGAACAGGTGAGGCCTGGAGGTCTGGATGCACAGGTCTACGACCGACTGCCTGCCGGCTACGAAGCCGCCTCCGGCTCCGCCCAGGGCCTTGCCAAAGGTCCCAGTTATGATATCGACCTGACCGTCAAGTCCATAGTACTCGGCAGTCCCCCTGCCGGTCTTTCCTATTACCCCGGTCGCATGGGAGTCGTCCACCATGAGCACGGCGTCATATTTGCGCACCAACTCCAGTATATCAGGCAGCTTCGCTATATCCCCCTCCATTGAGAAGACCCCGTCCGTAATGACCAACCTGCTGCCCTCAGGATTGGCCTCCTTGAGCTTCTGCTCCAGGTCATCCATATCAGAATGCTTGTATATCTTTTTGTCGACGCCCCTGGCCACCAGCCTGCAGCCGTCTATTATGCTTGCATGGTTGAGCTCGTCGGAGATCACCGTGTCTCCCGGCTTGAGCAGGGCAGGTATCACTGCGGTATTGGCATGCCAGCATGATGTATAGGTAAGTGACGCTTCCGTGCTCAAAAACTCTGCCACCTTGTCCTCAAGGGCTCTGTGGATGTCATAGGTGCCGCAGATAAACCGCACGCTGGCACCGCCTGCCCCGTATTTTTCCAGGGCCTTTTTCCCGCCTTCGATAAGCTCCTTTTTATCGGACAATCCAAGGTAGTTGTTGGAACAGAGCACCAGGACGTCTCCCTTGTTCTCGATCCTCGCATGGGCAGCCATTGGCGACTCCAGAAACCTGTATTCCTTGTATTTGCCCGCTGCCTTCATCTCAAAAAGCTGGTTTTCGATACTCTCGTAGAATCTCTTGCTCATCTGAGCACCCCTTCCACAAGTATTTGATCTTTTGGTCAACTCTATCTATACCGGGCAGCCGATGCCTACTCCCAGCTCAGCACTACCTTCCCGGAATTGCCCGAGGCCATCACTTCAAAGGCTTCCTGATAATCATCCACTTTATACCTGTGGGTGATGACCGGGGAAATGTCCAGCCCGGACTGGATCATCACGGTCATCTTGTACCAGGTCTCAAACATCTGGCGGCCGTATATGCCCTTTATGGTAAGGCCGTTGAACACTACCTTCTCCCAGTCTATGGCCGTATCCTTGCCCTGGATCCCGAGCAGGGCTATCTTGCCGCCATGGCACATCACATCGATCATATCATTGAAGGCGCCGCTGCTGCCGGACATCTCAAGCCCTACATCGAAGCCCTCCTTCATGCCCAGCCTGCTCATGCATTCCTTTATTGAATCAGTCCTTACATCCAGTGCGGCTGTGGCTCCCATACTTTTGGCCAGGTCCAGCCTGTAGGGATTCATGTCCGTTATCACCACATGCCTGGCCCCTGCATGCTTCGCAACAGCTACTGCCATTATGCCTATTGGGCCTGCTCCGGTTATGAGGACATCCTCACCTAAAAGGTCAAAGCTCAGAGCCGTATGGACCGCGTTGCCGAAGGGGTCGAAGCAGCTTAGCACATCCTTGGGTATGGCAGGGTCACAGTACCATACATTTGTCTGCGGGACCACTACATACTCAGCAAATGCGCCTGGCCGGTTGACGCCTATACCGCTGGTGTTCCTGCACAGGTGCCTTCTTCCGGCAAGGCAGTTGCGGCATATGCCGCATACTACATGCCCCTCCGCTGATACCAGGTCCCCCGGCTGAAAGCCCTGGACATTGCTGCCTACGCTGTCTATCACTCCAACAAACTCATGCCCGATGACCATGGGTACCGGAATGGTCCTTTTTGCCCAGTCATTCCACTTGTATATATGGATATCCGTACCGCAGATGGAGGTCCTGAGCACCCTGATCCTCACATCATTTATGCCGGGCTCAGGTACCGGCACTTCGTCCATCCATATCCCGGGCTTTTCATACTTCTTAACCAGAGCTTTCATTGATTTGACTGTACCCACAAAATCCGCTTCCCCTCTGAAATTTGATATATGCCTTGAATAAGGCCAATACCATTATACTCCTGTGTACTTTTATTATAATCCCTTTTTTTGAGCCCGGTCAAAGGACGATTTTCCCTGTATATATCCATAGAGGCCTGCTGATATGATTTATCGGGCCTTATAGAAATCGGCCGCCGCTTATATTATACTACTATACAGGAATCATACAACTTGTCCGGCAGTTTATTGTTTATGGAGGTGTACTATGAAATATCCGCTAAACTATCCTGATTTCCCTGACCTTAAGCTTCTGCAGGAGCAATTGCTGGAGTATGCCCGCCTTAAGTACGAGATGGGCGCAGACAGGGAAAAGCTGCAGGGGGTCCTTGACAGAGCTGCCCATGCCATAAGGTCGCTGATCGATGAGGCAAAGGGGCTGGACATAGACCCTGTCCTGGCCAGGCAGGAGCCTGACAGCCTTGATGCGATCCGCAGCTTGCGGCCGGATGGCCCCCGCAGACTGTGGAAGGATTTCAACAAGGATAAGTACATCGAACGGCTCATGGGAGCCTTTGTTGGCAGGATGGCCGGCTGCACCCTCGGCGCTCCTGTTGAATTCCGGAGCGTCGAAGCTATGGCAGACTGGGCCGGATACATAGGGGATCCCTTCCCTCCCGTTGATTACTGGTCCAGAGTCAAAAATCCCAACGAAAAAAGATATGGGGTAAGCGCATGCTTCAGGTATACAAGAGAGGGCCTGGACGGCGTGCCAGTGGACGATGACGTCACCTATACCCTGCTGGGGCTTCTGATCGCCGAGGATTTCGGCCCTGACTTTACGACGGAGGATGTGGGCAAGGCCTGGGTAAAATACCTGCCCTATGCCTGCACGGCTGAGGATGTGGCGCTTAGAAACCTCAAAGCCGGCATACCATGGGACAAGGCCGGCGAGGTTGACAACCCATACTGCCAGTGGATAGGGGCTGACATCAGGTCCGACCCCTGGGGCTACATGGCGCCGGGATATCCGGAGAAAGCTGCTGAAATGGCCTACAGGGATGCATATATAAGCCACAGGCGCAATGGCATTTACGGGGAGATGTTCTTCAGCGCTGCCATAGCAGCAGCCTTTGAGGCGGATGATGCTGTCGATGCTCTGAAAACCGGCCTGACCGAGATCCCAAGGGACTGCCTGCTGGCAAAGGATATCCGCTGGGCACTGGAAGCAGGCAGGGGCATAAGGAATCATAAAGAAGCCAGAAAAGCCGTGGAAGAAAGATTCGGAGCAATGAGCGGGGTCCATACGAACCTCAATGCCTGCCTGACCATATTCGGTCTGATGATCGGCGGCGATGATTTTACAAGGGTCATAGGCGAGACGGTAGCCATGGGCTATGACAATGACTGCACCGCTGCGACCGCAGGCAGCATCGCAGGCGCTGTCCTGGGCATCAGCAGGATCCCCGGGCACTGGTATGAAAGCTTCAACAACAAGGTGATGACATACATGAACGGCCATCCGGAGTTCAAAATAGACGATGTGCTGGAGCGGTTCGCATGCCAGGCGGAAAACATACTTACCAGATGAAATAAAAGAGGCATTGCCTCTTTTTTCTTTACAAAGGGCTATTTTTTCAGTGAAATGCTTGCATATTAAATACTGGCTGATTATAATTGTATAAAGGTCAAAGTTAGTCAAAACGGAGGTGGCAGGCTTTGAATATCGAGAAGTTCACACAAAAGGCCCAGGAGGCCATCCTTTCTGCTCAGAACCTTGTGATCTCAAAGCGCCAGCAGGAGCTGGACGATATCCATCTCCATTATGCCCTCGTCACCCAGGAGGACGGCCTTGTCCCTATGCTGCTAAAGGGCATGAACGCGGATGTCAATGCCTATATAAGATACCTGGAGGAAAAGGTGGACAAGCGGCCGAAGGTCATAGGAAACGTTGAGCCCTATGCCTCCCGCCGGTTCAACGAGCGGCTCATAGAGGCGGAGGCCAAGGCTAAGGAGTACAAGGATGACTATATCAGCGTAGAGCACCTGTACCTGGCCATACTGGATGACAAGGAGACCGAGAGACAATTGTTGCCCTTCGGCGTTACAAAGGACAAGGTCCTGAAAAGACTGGCCCAGGTCAGAGGACAGCGCCGGGTCACCTCACAAAACCCGGAAGCGACTTATGATGCCCTGAACCGATTCGGCAGGGACCTGGTGGAGGAAGCCCGGAAAAACAGGCTTGACCCGGTGATCGGCCGCGATGTGGAGATACGCAGGATCATAAGGATCCTAAGCCGCAGGACCAAGAACAATCCGGTGCTGATAGGCGAGCCCGGTGTGGGCAAGACCGCCGTAGTCGAAGGCCTGGCCCAGCGCATAGTGAAGGGTGACGTGCCGGAGTCATTGAAGGATAAGAAAATATTCTCCCTTGATATGGGCGCATTGATAGCCGGAGCCAAGTACAGGGGCGAGTTTGAGGAGCGGCTGAAGTCAGTGCTGAAGGACATCCAGGATTCCCGGGGCGAAGTCCTGCTCTTCATCGATGAGATCCACAACATAGTAGGGGCAGGCAAGACAGAAGGATCAATGGATGCAGGCAACCTTTTAAAGCCCATGCTGGCCAGGGGCGAGCTCCACTGCATAGGGGCCACCACCCTGGACGAATACAGGAAATACTTTGAAAAGGATGCGGCCCTGGAGCGCAGGTTCCAGCCGGTCATGATCGACCAGCCCGGCGTCGAGGATACCATATCCATCCTTCGGGGGCTGAAGGAGCGCTATGAGATCCATCATGGCGTCAGGATCACCGACAACGCCATCATCGCAGCGGCCACCCTCTCCCACCGGTATATATCCGACCGCTTCCTGCCGGACAAGGCGATAGACCTGATCGATGAGGCAGGGGCGATGCTGCGCATTGAAATAGACAGCATGCCGGCCGAGCTTGACGAGATCACAAGACGGATCATGCAGCTTGAGATCGAAAGGGAAGCCTTGAAAAAGGAAACGGATGAGCGGTCTGCCCGGCGGCTGGAGGATGTCATCAGGGAGATCTCAGAGCTCAAGGAAAGCTCCCAGGCTATGACAGCCCAATGGGAAGCCGAGAAAAAGGCCATCAGGGAGGTCAACCGCATAAAGGAGCAGATCGAGGAGACCAAGGCTAAAATAGCTCAAATGGAGCGGGAATATGACCTCAATAAAATGGCTGAGCTCAAATACGGCGTCCTCCCCTCTCTCGAAAAGAAGCTTGAGGAGCAAAAACGGCTGATAGACAGCGCGGGCTACTCAAAGAGGCTGCTTAAGGAGGAGGTCACCGAGGAGGAGATCGGTGAAATAGTGTCCCGGTGGACCGGCATCCCGGTCTCACGGCTGATAGAGAGCGAGCGCGACAAGCTGCTGCGCCTGGAGGACATCATGCATGAAAGGGTAGTAGGCCAGGATGAAGCCGTATCCGCCGTTGTCGATGCCGTGATCAGGGCGCGTTCAGGCCTCAAGGACCCGAAACGGCCGATAGGCTCCTTTATATTCCTCGGCCCGACCGGAGTGGGCAAGACCGAGGTGGCCAGGACCCTGGCCCAGGTCCTCTTTGATTCCGAGGACAATATGATACGCATTGACATGTCCGAATATATGGAAAAATTCACCGTTTCCAGGCTGACCGGCGCCCCTCCGGGATATGTGGGCTATGAAGAGGGCGGCCAGCTTACCGAGGCCGTACGGCGCAAGCCCTACTCAGTGGTATTGTTCGATGAGATAGAAAAGGCTCATGGCGATGTGTTCAACATACTGCTGCAGCTCCTGGATGACGGCCGCCTCACGGACAGCCAGGGGCATACCGTTGACTTTAAGAACACCGTAGTGATCATGACCTCCAATATCGGCGGCAATATACTCATGGAGCGCTTGTCGGGCAAGGGATATATCGACGAGGCTACAAGGAACCTGGTACTGCAGGAGCTGAGGGCTCATTTCAGGCCGGAATTCATAAACCGGATCGACGACATCGTGCTGTTCAAGCCCCTGCAAAAGGATGAGATCAGGAAGATAGCCGCTATCCAGCTCAAGCACGTGGAAGACAGGCTTAAGGACAAGAATATCACGCTCAGGGTGAATGATGCCGTTTATGACCTCATCGTGGAGCGCGGCTTTGACCCGGTCTACGGCGCAAGGCCGATCAAGCGGTATATAGAGCGCAGCATCGAGACCGCCCTGGGCAGGGGCATCATCAAGGGCGAGATCCGGCCGGACAGCCTTGTCGAGCTGGATGTTTCAAACGGTGATATTGCCTATAACGTGCTCTAGGGCATTCCGTTCTTGTAATAAGTCAACTCATGTAATATCATTTTTAAAACATAGTTTATGGGAGGATATGAAAATGGATATGCGCTGGAGCCTGGATGAGCTTTACTCATCCTTTGATTCGCCGGAGTTTACAGCCGACATGGATAAGGCCGACAAGCTGATAGAAGGATTTTCTGCCTGGGCAAAAGAAAACCTTGAATCCCGTGAAAATGCGGGAGAAAAAATCGAGCATTACATAAGCTCTGATATAGAGCTGACAAATGTGCTTACGCGTTTGATGACTTTTTCACACCTTTCCTCAAGTGTCGATGCCAGAAACGAAGCTGCCCTCAAGGCCATTGACAAGCTTCAGAAAAAGTTTAATGAGCTTACCGAGCCCTCCGTCAGGTTCCAAAAGTGGCTAGCCTCCCTTGATGACCTAGACGGGACGATCGAATCTTCACCGCTGCTGAAGAAACACAGCTACTACCTGAAAAGGCTGGTGGAGACAGCCAGATACCTTTTGAGCGAAGAGCTGGAAGCGGTGATCGCCAAAATGACAAGCTCAGGCTCCAAGGCCTGGACCAGGCTGCAAAACACCCTTGTTTCCACCCTGCTTGTGGATATGGAGGAAGGCGGCCAGCACAAGCAGCTCCCCCTGCCGGTGGTCAGGAATATGGCCTATGACGGGAGCGCGGACTTAAGGAAAAGAGCTTATGAGGCGGAGCTGAAGGCCTATGAAAAGATCGAGCAGGCCTCCGCCGCCTGCCTGAACGGCATAAAGGGCGAAGTCATAACCGTAGCGGAGCTCAGGGGATATTCATCCCCTTTGGATGAAACCCTGGTCAAATCCAGGCTGGACCAGGAGGCCCTCAACGCCATGCTCGATGCCATGAAAGAAAGCCTGCCCGACTTCCGCAGGTATTACAGGAAAAAGGCAGATCTGCTGGGGTATAAGAACGGCCTGCCCTTCTACGACCTCTTTGCGCCCCTGGGCAAGGCAGACATGAAGTTTACCTATGAAGAAGCCCGGGACTATATAGTTGCAAGCTTCAGATCCTTCAGCGACAAGCTGGCTGATTTTGCATACAATGCCTTTGAAAAGCGCTGGATAGATGCCGAGCCAAGGGATGGCAAGCGAGGCGGCGCCTTTTGCTCAAATATCCATCCGATCGGCGAAAGCAGGATCCTGGCCAACTTCAACGGCAGCTTCAGCAATGTCACGACCCTGGCCCATGAGCTGGGCCATGGCTATCATGGTTCCTGTCTCATGGATGAATCTATACTGAACAGCCGTTACCCCATGCCAATAGCAGAGACCGCCTCGATTTTCTGCGAAACCATAGTCATGGATGCGGCCTTGAAGGAGGCTGACCCGGAGCAGGCCCTGGGACTCCTTGAGACCTCCGTATCCGATGCCGGCCAGGTGATCGTGGATATATACAGCCGGTTCCTTTTCGAGAGCAGAGTCTTTGAACTCAGGCGCGATCATGCCCTGTCGGTTAATGAGCTCAAAGACCTCATGATCGAAGCGCAGAAGGAAGCCTATGGAGACGGCCTGGATCCCGATCATCTCCATCCATATATGTGGATAAACAAGTCCCACTATTACTCGGCAAGCCTCAGCTTCTACAACTTCCCCTATGCCTTCGGCCTTCTGTTTGCCAAGGGCGTTTATGCCGAATACCTGAAGCGCGGCAGGGACTTTGTACCTGAGTACGACAGGCTGCTCAGATCGACCGGCAAGAACGACATAGCCGATGTTGCCGCCATGGTTGGGATAGACATCCATTCGATCGATTTCTGGAGAAGCTCACTGGACCTTGTCAGAAGGGATATCGACAGGTTCATCGAGCTGGCCGGCAGATAAGAAAAAGCTACACAGTCGCCAATCTGCGCCTTGTTCATAATATAGCAACAGATATATATCGGATATATAAGATCCGTATTATGAACCGCAGGAGGTGATTGTCCCATGTACGGCAGCTACGACATATACGGAAGATATTATGATGAATACAGCCAGTATGAAAGCTGCGGCCGGCACGAAGACTGCAAAAGGATGCATACCCATGCCCTGGCCGGAACGACATCATGTGTTGACGGCCATGTCCATCACTACGCTACTGTGACCAAGCCTGCGCCAAGCGGTGTCAAGCATACCCATTTATTCGAATGTGTCACGACCCTGAATGACGGCCACGTGCACAAATACTACCATGAAACAGGCCCTGCCATAGAGACGAAAAACGGGCACTATCATGAGTATAAGCTCAAAACGGAATATGCAGACTGGCATACTCACAAGATGTGCGAAAAGACTTCCGTTGACTGATGGCAAGCAAAAGAGACCCTGGACGGCACCTCTGTCCGCCAGGGTCCTCTTGTTTTTGCCCCTGTCATGCCCTTGCACCGGATGGCATGTGGCCAGCCGACCTATATGTCAGTCCGCTTGCTTTTTGAACTTGCTGAAGGGTATCAGGAATTCCTGGATTCCTGAAGCGTAAGGCGCTATTTCGTAAAGCCCATAGTACATCACTATCCCGTCATTTGTCAGGTAAAAGGGCTGCTCATCGGTAAAGGTCTTGACCGTTTCAACGGCATCAGGGAAGAAGTCCTCCGGCCTTGCCTGTATCTGGCTGACCACCTCGTTTACGATCACTGAAGCATAGTCTATCTTCTGGCCGAATATGTCCTTGTAGGTGATCTGAGCGCCGGTTTCAAGGTTGTAGTTGTAAGCCTTCCTTGTGGTGAACCCATGGGCTCCGCCCGTGTACTGATACATATCTACGGTAAGGCTGAGTATTTTTTCGCTGAAATAATGCGTATCATAGGTAGTATAGGCTGCAAACTGCCTGAAGGGGTTGCCCGACTCCTGGGCCTCCTTATAAGCTTTCCTGGCCTGCTTTTCAAGGTCGTCCCTGAAGGCTTTCTGGTCCTTGATGAATGTTGCGTTTATTTCCTTCTGGACCTTGCCGTCAGCCAGGCCCCGCACCTGTGGTATGGCCAGGTTCCAGGATATGAATTTATTCTCCCCTTTTACGACCTGCGTCACTACCTGCCTCTCTTCCCTTGCTTCGCATACAGCATGGGGTGCGAACAAGGGCAATAGGGCAACTAAAAAGGCAAACAGAAAGATGATTGCTTTTCTCATTCGATCAACCGCCTTTAGCATAATATTGATATGGCCGCATGGCCTTTCAGCTAATATTATTTCCCGGCGGCATCCATATAATTAACCGTTCTTGCTGCATACCAATATATCAAATCCGGTCTGTTTACAATTCACACCTATAATTCGACATTTCGCGACGCAAGAGATTTTATCTGCCCTTATCCTCCTATAATGGGAAGATACTATCGGCATTTTGCTTATATGCTCTACCGGCCGATAAACCGCAATATAGGAGGGTTTTTGATGTCCATCGGAGTATCTGAGCTCTTAATGCCCATTTTCTCCTCGATCGCTTTGACTCGTTCCGGCCGGTTGAAATCAATATTGTCCTGTCGGAGCATCTCCAGGCTGGACAAATACACTTCCGTTCCCTTGTAGGTGGTTTTGCCAAGCCTGCTCATATCGTACGGTTCAAGCTCTTTATTGTGGAATGCGATGCCGATCACGGCCTCCATGAATATCTCTCCATACCCGCTCATGACCCAGTTTTCACAACGCTCTATCGGTCTTATCGCGAACCTGCAGAAATGGTCCCTGACCTTGTCAAAGTCAGAGTAGTTGGGGATTATGATGTTGACATCCTTCGGCCTGACATCCATCCCCCAAAGGGCCATGGCAGCACTGCCGTGAACATACCAATCCACATCCAGCTTTTTGATTTCAGTGATAAACCGGTCCAGGGCATTTTCCCAGGGAGCCGCGGCCAGCTTCAGCTGCTGCTTTATAGCTGTCTCCCCATACTTTGTAAAGTTCTCAGCGCAGTATTCAAAGTCCCTTACATTGTCGTATGACCTGATAAAGCTGTTGCCTATCTGCCACCAGAGATTCTCCCTGAAATAATCCCAATACTTTTCATCAACATCCTCGGCGATGAAGGCATAATAGTTCCAGTCATACATTTGCTTCACATAGATTTTCATATCCATACCTCCCCTTGGTTTGGTGCGGCCGACAGAGTGGAGCAATCGGCATTTCTCAGCGCTTGGCGAAGGCTTTTGCAGTTTTCGGTATGACCATGGAGTTATCCCATATACTTTAATGAAGGCCCTTGAGAATGCCTCCTGGGATGAATAGCCGTGGCTCAATGCGATATCGATTATCCTGTCATTCGTTTCATGCAGCCGGGCAGCAGCATGCTGGATCCTGGAGATCAGGATGTATTCCTTCAACTGGATCCCCTCATGCTCATGGAATTTCTTGGACAGGTAATACGGAGAATAGCCCATATAGCTTGAGAGCTGCGCCAGAGATATATCCCCTTCGATGTTTGTATCTATCCAGGCCTTGATTTTCTGTACCTCGTCATACCATGATAACACCAAAGCTCCTCCCTCCCAAGCTTATACTAGACCAACCGGGAAGTACGTTTCTTGATATTTGTTGCTATATTGGATCACTTCCTATTCTAGCAGATCGGGGCCATCTCTACAAACGGCTTGGCATTTTGCTCTATGTATTTTAACATTAGTATGAAGCAAACATATATCGGGAGGTATGGTCATGGGCGAGTACGGCATAGTCATGACGACTTTTGCAAATGAGGAGCAGGCAAAGCCTGTGATAGATGAGATCATCCGATGCAAGCTGGCGGCATGTGTCCAGGAGATCAGGATCAAAAGCCATTATACAAGGAAGGGTGAGCTTTGCCATGAGGATGAGATCCTGGTGCTGCTGAAAACCAGAAAGGACCTGTATCCTGAGCTGGAGCAAAAACTCCTTGAGATCCATCCGTATGATACCCCGGAGCTCCTGCTTGTAGATGCAGAGAAGGGAAGCGCTGCCTATCTGGCATGGATAGATGAGCAAACGCGCAAATGATCCGGATCCATAGTACCCTCAGGTGCAAATACCCAGGTATAAAAATAAAGCCCGCAAGCCTTTATGGCATGCGGGCCTTTGGCGTGCCTGAAGGGATTCGAACCCCTGACCTCTTGATTCGTAGTCAAGCACTCTATCCAACTGAGCTACAGGCACATGAATATCAGGTCTAAAAAAAGACTGCCATATTATATTAATATTTTGCAGCCCCAATGTCAACTGTTAAATGTTGTCCGGCGAACAAAATAAAGCCCGGCAGCAATCATCCGAAGGACTGCTGCCGGACTGGCACGTCAGATCTTCTCAACCCTTGGGACCATGTATTTGACTTCCTGGTTGATACCCTTGAACAGCGGGCTTATACCAACCAAAGCTATCACTATGCCGATGCCGACGTTTAGCAGGATCTCTCCCGGCACACCTTCAGCAGTCAGGATAAGTAAAAGCAGGTCTAATGAGAATGGTATGCCTTCCTGACTGGCTTGTATGTATATCATCAATGAGAACGAAACGAACTCAGCCAACAGAACGCAAAAGACCGTAACGCCGGCTATTATCCAGGGCGTAGCCTTGCCCAGCCTGCCCTTGCACAGGGTGTAGCCTTTCAGCGCCGCCTTTCCGATCAAAAAGCCCAGCCATCCAACAAACCAGCCGAATGAGGAGACTATTATCCACGGGATCGCTCCTACTATTCCCCCGGCCAATGCACCCAGAAAGCCGATCGGGTAGTTTTTGTCCTCTGTTTCAAGCTCCCGTTCAGCCTGCAGGATCGCATCCACTGCCTTTGAGTAGCAGTCATCGCACATGGGTGTAAGGATATCGTTCAGCAAAACCTTTTCTGTGGACACCTCCTGCTCGCAATTGAAGCAATGGCCTGTCCCGCTTACCTTCTGCTCCTTCAGGACAGTTGTGATGTGATCGAGATAGTTCCTCATTTTCTCCTGGGTCACCGGTGACAATACTTCCTTTAATCTCACAGACAAGAGACTGTTTTCAAGGCTGAACTCCCCGATACCAAGCTCCTTTTTGTGAGTTTCAAGATCAGATAGGATAGCCCTCTTCTGTTCATCCGTCACTACGGGAAGCGCTGCAACGAAGCATTTGAGGTTTTGCTCGTCAAATGCCGTGAAGTAATATCCGTTGTACTCTCCGTATATCCTGTCCTTGCCCACGGTCCATGAGTTGTTTTCGGCCCACTTTTTCAAGCCCGGAAAAACCATACCCCCAATACTCCTCCCTTAAATTCTAAATTTTACTAGTTCAATATACTACATTTTTCGAATTTTTTCAATATATTCTAATATTAGTCTCTCCCGTTTCAGAAGCCAAGGGCCAATTTTAAAAAAGAAGTCCCGTTATGGGACTTTTATATATATCAGCTGATCCTATTCATAATGCTGGGTTACATAGTTGTAACAGCCCTGGCAGTATCCCTCGAACAGAGTACCGCAGTCATCGCATACGCAGTCTCCGCATTCAGGACAACTCCTTGTTATTGCCTCATCACAGTTGCGTCCGCATACAGAGCAGGTAACCTGTGCCATCGTCTAAAACCACCCTTCCTGTACTTTGTATTATGTTTTCCAGAATCTGTTCGAAATATGCAGAATGACCTGATATATTGGTTGTCAATCAATTGACAAACAGAAATTTTTTGATAATATACTATAGGGGTATATTTTGATTTTAGGCGGATTTGCACAATAATGAAGCCTAACATTATATGCGCTACTTCAATAAAGCAAGGGAAAGGATCGTTATGGACAAGTTGCAATCATTATTGAACGGCTTTACCAATTTCACTTGGCAGCATGGCGTCATGCTGTTGATAGGGATCGTACTTATTTATCTTGCCATCAAAAAGGAATACGAGCCCATGCTGCTTCTCCCGATAGGCTTCGGAGCGATACTGACCAACATTCCAGGATCTACGGCAGTTGGCGAACATGGATTTTTGACCGTCCTGTATAATGCAGGGATCGTCAATGAGCTGTTCCCCATACTGATATTTGTTGCAGTTGGGGCAATGATAGATTTCTCACCTCTGCTCAAGCAGCCGGTCACACTGTTCTTTGGTGCGGCAGCTCAGTTCGGTATATTCGCTTCGATGCTGATGGCTGCTTCCACAAACCTGATCGAATTGCCTGAAGCAATATCCAGCCTTTTAGGCCTGGCTCCTGGTGAAGGGCTCTTTTCCCTCAAGGAAGCGGCCGCAGTCGGCATAATAGGCGCGGCGGACGGGCCTACGTCGATATTTGTCGGCACAAAATTCGCTCCCAAATACATAGGGGCCATAACCGTAGCTGCCTACTCCTACATGGCCCTGGTGCCCCTGATCCAGCCACCGGTCATAAAGGCCCTGACCACCAAGAAGGAACGCCAGATACGCATGGATGTCGACTATGGTGTGAAGGTATCCAAGACAGTGCTCATCCTCTTCCCCATCGTAGTTACCATAGTCGCCGGTATCATAGCACCCATATCCGTGCCGCTGATCGGTTCCCTTATGTTCGGCAACCTCATCCGTGAATGCGGAGTGCTGGAGCGCCTTTCTCAGACAGCCCAGAATGAGCTTGGAAACCTTGTCACTCTCCTGCTGGGCATCACCATCGGATCAACCATGGCAGCCGAGCAGTTCCTCACCGTACAGACATTCCTTATCCTGGGCATTGGCCTTTTGGCTTTTGTATTCGACACAGCCTTTGGCGTTTTATTTGCGAAGTTCGTGAACCTGTTCCTGAAAAAGAAGATAAATCCCATGATCGGCGGATGCGGCATCTCTGCTTTCCCCATGTCTGCACGTATCGTACAGAAAATGGCTCAGAAAGAGGATCCGACAAACTTCGTCCTCATGCCTGCCATAGGTGCCAATGTCGCCGGACAGATCGGGTCCGTCATAGCCGGAGCCATAATTCTGGCATTATTAAGTTAGGAGGTAGCTGACATGGAGATATTCCTGGGTGCACTCGAAGTTATGGGGTTTGGCGTAGGCGGAGTTTTTCTCGTACTCACCATATTTTACTTCCTGGTCAAGCTGATGCTCCGCTTATTCCCTGAAAAATAAACATATATCAACTTACCACAAGTATAAAACATCATCGTATCTGCAGATTGCTGCCCTTCTTAGGAGCAACTCGGGTAAGATGATGTTTTTTGACATCCGTGAAGTACATCAGGCATGATGGCTCGCGGTTCTAACTTAACACGACGGGGGGTTGGCTTGTTTTATTGATCCTCTGTCTTCAGATATAAATATTACAGAATCAGGAGGTAGCATAAAATGTTGTGGTCTTATCTATCCCTAGTTGTGGCATTCATTGCAATGTGTGTTGCCGCATATTTTTACAAATGGGTGCAGAACCTCCCTGTTGCAGAGGGAAAAATTGCAGGTATAGGTCAGCTGGTACGCAATGGCGCATTTACGTTCCTGAAGCGTGAATACCGCATCCTGGCTGTATTCGTAAGTATCGCAGCCGTCGTGATCCTGCTGGTTTACCCGTCACCTATCTGGCAGAGCGAGAACCCATTATCAAATGTCATAGCCGTAGCAGCATATATATCAGGCTCACTCCTGTCAGCCCTGGCCGGTTATATAGGCATCAGCATCGCAACCATTGCCAATGTACGGTCAGCATCAGCGGCTAAGCAAGGCCTTGCTCCGGCATATATGGCAGGCTTCCGCGGCGGCGCTGTAATGGGTATGGCCGTTGTCAGCACTGCTTTGGCAGGTGCAGCGCTCCTGCACATACTGACAGATGATCCGAACATGGTCATAGCATTCAGCTTTGGCGCCAGCTCTCTGGCTCTGTTTGCCAAAGCCGGCGGCGGTATCTTTACAAAGACAGCTGATATTGCCGCAGACCTTATCGGTAAGGTCGAGCTGGGCATCCCTGAGGATGACCCCCGCAACCCGGCCGTTATCGCTGACAATGTTGGCGACAACGTAGGTGACGTTGCAGGTATGGGCGCTGATCTGTTCGACTCTCAGATCGCATCTATCGCCGCAGCTCTCGTAGTTGCCGCTCCTTTAGGACAGATCGAGGTCATCTTCTGCTTCGGGGCCTTGGGACTCCTGGCCTCCATCATAGGTGTGCTCTTTGCCCGTGTAGGTAAGGACGGCGATCCCGGAAAGGCTCTAAACGGCGGAACCCTGCTCACCTGTGGCATTTATCTGGTGCTCACATTCATCGCCACCATGCTGAGCAAAGGCAGCATCGATATTCGTGTCTGGGGCGCAACGATCCTTGGTATGGCAGTCGGTGTTATCATAGGCTTTACCAGTGACTTCTTCACAGGCGACGACAAGAAGCCCGTTGAAAAGGTGGCCGAAGCCTGCAAGAGCGGTCCTGCCTTTACGATCCTCTCCGGCTTCTCCTATGGACTGGTAAGCATTCTGCCCTCAATAATAGGTATAGGCGTAGCTGCCCTTGGCGCTTACAAGCTCTGCGAACCCCTGGGCCCGGGATACCCCATGTTTGGTATTTCCATCGCTGCAATAGGCATGCTGTCGATCGTTGGCATGATCATTTCCAACGACGCATACGGCCCCATCGTTGACAATGCCCGTGGCCTTGCTGAAATGGGCGGCCTTGGCGATGATGTCCTTGAAACGACCGATAAGCTGGACGCAGCCGGCAATACCGCAAAGGCCATAACAAAGGGCTTTGCGATCGGCGCTGCAGGCCTGACCGTTATCGCCCTGCTGGGCGCATTCCAGGAGATCGTGGAATCTGTTACCGGTGAGATCATCAGCTTTAACCTCATGGATCCCCTCGTATTCTTCGGCACGCTGGTTGGCGCTGCGATCCCGGCTGTTTTCTCAGCCATGCTGATGCTCGGTGTCAACCGCAACTCCCAGAAGATGGTCGAAGAGATCCACAGGCAGTTTGATACCATAGAAGGCCTCAAGGAAGGCAAAGAAGGCGTAATGCCCGAATACGACAAGTGCATCGATATAGCTACCATAGGTTCCATTAAAGAGCTCATCCCCGCCGGCCTCACAACGATCATAATCACCCTGGTAGTCGGCTTTATCGGCGGCGTTAGGGCTGTGGGCGGCTTCCTGGCAGGCAATATCGTGACAGGTCTCTTCCTGGCCCTGCTCATGAGCAATGCCGGCGGCCTCTGGGACAATGCAAAGAAGTATATCGAAGCAGGCCACTTCGGCGGCAAGGGCAGCGATGCCCACAAGGCAGCAGTCATAGGCGACACAGTCGGCGATCCCTTCAAGGATACTGCCGGGCCTTCGATCAATACCCAGATCACGGTCGTCTCCCTGGTTGCTTCCATAGCAGCTTCACTGTTCGCATTATTCTCCCTCTTTTAAATGCCGGTGAACCTGGTTTTCAGGACGATACATGCAAAACAGCACTGACATAAAAAGAGTTGCCTGAAATAGGAAACGCTCCTCTTCATGCTTTAAGAGGAGCGTTTTTGCCAAGCCCCATGATTTGCAAATATTGTTTGATGTTATGCAACAAGCTTCAGTTGTAGTATATGACCATGCATACGGTGTTTCCGCCATCATCTGACTTGAAATATGAAGCCTGATACATATTTACGATATCACTGCCGTGCATTTCATTCACAGCCCTGGCGATCTCGTACCAATAGCTGCTTATGTTGTCCATGTAATGCTCGTATGCTGAAGGGGTGCTGAACCTGAAGGAGATGAACCTGGGCCTGCTCAGGATGTTGTCATATATCTTCCCGGCTACTGTCCGGGCCTCCCGGGCGCCAAAGGTATCAAAGAGGAGACCTTCCTTCCTGAAGTAGTTGCTTTCCGTGCTTACGCATGCAGGGAATTTTACGGCTGCAGGCCCCATTTTATGAGTTTTGCTGATGGCTTCATCGGTGACAAGGAAATATTCATAGCTTATGTAGCTGGAATAATCCATATCGGCGGGGCTTTTGAAAACCGGGTCGTCCCAGGTCGTATCCAGGTTGTAATACTTCCCGTCTACCTTTACGATATTCCAGGCATGGTGCTCGCCCCTGGATGTCCCCTCTACGTATAGACATTCCACCCCCAGCCTGTTGAGCAGGTACTGGGTCGTCCTAGCGTATCCCGCGCAGACCGAGGTATTGTACAGCAATACGCTCAGTATGTTCTGGTTATGCTCTGCCGCCTTGTCATAAGCTGTGTTTGATACGATATGGTCATGCACATATTTTACCTTGCTGTAGTCCGAAGCATTCTTGTCGATATCCATCAGTATGCTGTTTACCCTTGCATCAAGCTTTTGATCCAGCCCGGCCTTTTCTTCCGGTGATTTCACGTTGTATACAAACCTGATCTTGTTCACAAGGTTGGTGTACTCATCATAATAGTAGCTTATGTTCTCCACCCAATAATGCTCAGGACTGTCCAGGGTGTAGAGATGGTATACCTTCAGCAGGGAATCAACATCGACCATGTGCTGCTTCAAGCTGACCTCTGCCTTCAAGCTGTCGACGGCATTGTATATGGTATCATAGACCGCCCTCTCGTTTTTTCCAAGCCTGGACCTGCAATATTTGATCGATATGATATCAGCGTAGGCGGGGGAATAGGAAGCATCTGGCTCAGTTGTAGCGCCGGGGCTTTCTGATACATACAGGATATCCGGCGACGGGAGGAGCAGGACGTCCTCAAACCCGGGAATATGATAAAAGCCTAAAAGCTGCATGACGATAACAGCTATTATGGCGGCCGATATTATGCCTAATACCCTTAATCCAGCTTTCATTGGCTCATCCTCACCTTGCACCTATCGTCAGGGACCTGAACCTGCATATTCTGGCTTTATTCATGACCTATTCATTTGTACAGCAAAATATAACAGAAGATATAGCTGTCACCTTTTGGTTCCAGGTAAACACACCTGCTTTTATCCAGCACGTTGCTGCCCAGCTTGTCATTTGTGGCATCCACTATCTTAACATAGTTTTCACCCAAGGGCTTGGAGCGAAACGCATCATAAGCGTCCTTGCCTGTAAACTTAAAATAAAGGAACTGAGGCCTGTCTTTAATGTTTCTGCTGATAAAATCCGCCAGCTTCCTGATCTCATCTTCTCCAAACCTGCTGAAGAGCAGGCTTTCTCTGACGTAATAATTGCTTTCAGTGCTTGTACAGGCTGGGAGAGAAACAGGTACAGGGTCCCGGTCATGGGTTTTGCTCAACTGTTCATCGGTTATCAGAAAGAATTCGTAGCTAATGTGCCTGGAATAGTCGATGGTGCCATTGCCTGGAGTAAACACCGGATCATCCCAGGTAGTATCAAGGTTGTAATACTTGCCGCCCACTTTTACGATGTTCCAGGCATGTGGGACATAGCCTGACCCGCTGCCGTTATCGGCCTTACCAGTGACATAAATGCACTGAATGCCCGCTTTGTTGAGCAAATACTGGGTTGCTCTGGCATAGCCTGCGCATACTGAAGACCCATGGATGAAAACACTCAGTATGTTCTGGTTATGCTTTGAATCCACATCGTATCTTGTATTGAGGACGATATGATCATGGATGTATTTGACCTTTTCATATTCTGAAAAGCTTTTTTTCATGCCGCTTAGGATCGCGGCTGTCTTTTCAGCTATCACTTTATCATACTTGGCTTTGTCAGCCTTGCTTACGGTATAGTTAAACACGACCGTTAATGATCCAACTGATTCTATGACCTCTATATAGCCCGCCCAGTAATGCTCAGGTGAGTCGCTGGTATATGCGTCCCAGATGTCAGAGAACTTGTCATAGTCTATATCATAGCCGGTTAGCTCCAGCGATGGCCTGTATTCTTCGACTGCCATATAGATCGCATCATACACGGCCCTGTCCTGTGCACTGAGCTTCGATCTGAAGTATTTTAGCTCCATCAACTGCCCAGGGGGCTGCTGTGTCGGACCAGGCGTCTGCGTGGGGCTGGTCGTAGGATTGGCCGTAGGCGGTGCCGTTGGTTTTGCTGTTGGTCCGGGCATTGGCTGAGCAGGCTCGGCCGTCGGCCTGACTGTAGCACTGGGCGTGTCAGTAGGCTTGGGGCTTTTTTCTGGCTTATCAGTAGGACCGAGAGTGTCCTCCGGCTGACTGCTTACCTGAGGGTTGGTTGTCTGCGGCGGCTCTGTCGCTTCGACCGGGTACGGGGTTTTGTCATCGACCCCAGCTGTCAGCTCAGGCTTGTCCGAAACTGTTATATCCGGCGGCGCCACAGGGACAAAAATGCCGCAGGACGAAATTAGTACTGTCAAAACCAGCAATAAGCCGATCAGTTTTGATAAAGTCCTCAAGTGCTGCCCCTCTTTCTCGCCCTTTTTCTCATATCTGTAATACTTCTGCGCATCTGCGGGTATTCCTTCATGTAATATGTGTTATTTTTCTAACTATGGCCCATGCCCTTTATGTATAGTAAAAAAGCAGCCTATGGCTGCTTTCCATCATACGGTCTCTACCTTGATCAGGTTCGTGCCTCCCGGTACACCCAGTATCACACCGCCTGTGATCACGATGTTGTCGCCTTTTTTCAGGTTGAGTATCTCGGTTGCAAGCCTTTTGGCATTTTCAAAAAGCTCGCTTGTGGTCTCAAATTCTTCGCTAAGGACGGGCAATACGCCCCATGACATGGCCAGCTTCCGCCAGGTTTTTTCATTGGCTGTTATCCCAAGAACATCGACCGGCGGGCGGAAACGGGAGACCATCCTTACTGTCATGCCTGAAACCGAGCAGACAGCTATGGCCTTTGCATGTATATCTATAGCCATTCCACAGGTCGCGTGGGAGATCGCATCGACGGTATTCTGGATCCTGAAGTCGTGCTTCAAAAACCTCTTTACATAATTGATATTGTCCTCGGTTTGCTTTGCGATCTTTGACATGGCCTCCACCGCCCTCACCGGATACTTGCCAACAGCGGTCTCGCCGGAAAGCATGAGGGCGCTTGTCCCGTCATAGACAGCGTTGGCCACGTCGGACAATTCAGCTCTGGTAGGCCGGGGATTGTGGATCATCGACTCCAGCATCTCCGTAGCTGTTATTACGCGTTTGCCCAGCAGGCGGCATTTTGTGATAAGCAGCTTCTGGATAGCCGGTAGCTCCTCGTAGGGGATCTCGACTCCCAGGTCCCCCCTGGCAACCATGATGCCGTCACATTCCATGCAGATCTCTTCAATGTTCTCCACGCCGAACCTGTTTTCGATCTTGGCTATAAGGTCAATGTCCCGGCCGCCGTTTTCGTTCAGAAACTCTTTGACTGCAAGCAGGTCCTGCCTGCTCGAAACAAAGGAACAGGCGATAAAGTCCACATCGTTCTGGATGCCAAACAGCAGATCGGCCTTGTCCTGTTCACTCAAATATGGCTGGTTCAGGACCTTGTTGGGAAAGCTCATGCTCTTCCTGTCAGACAGCTCGCCCCCTGTCAGGACAAGGCAAACCACCTCTGACTCCGTTTTCCCGGTCACCTGGAATTCCAAAAGGCCGTTGTTCAAAAGGATCCTGTCACCCACGGCCAGGTCCTTGACCAGTCCCTTGTAGTTCACCGAAACACGGGTATTGTCGCCTTCCACGTCAGCCACCGAGAATGAAAAGGTGTCGCCCTCCTTAAGATAGACCTTGCCGTCGCGGAAGGTCCTTATCCTGTATTCCGGCCCCTTGGTGTCCAGCATGATGGCGATGGGCAGGCCAAGCTTATCCCGGACCTTTTTTATAAGGTTGATCCTCTCCAGATGCTCCTCATGGGTACCATGTGAAAAATTAAGCCGGGCTACGTTCATTCCGGCCCGGCACATAGCTTCAAGTGTATGCTCATCAGAGCATGCAGGCCCTATTGTGCAAATGATCTTAGTTTTCCTCATACTGAGAGTCCCCTTTATATATGATGCAAAAATCAACTCAGTATATCATTATATACATTTTGGTCGGCTCTTTGCAAACACAGTTTTTAACACGGTTGATAACAGCATCCATCGGCATTGGGTTTATCACGCGAAGAGCCATGATGCCTGTCAGACTGCTGTATACCTAAAAGGATAGGTCGATCTCAAGCAGGATGGGGGTATGGTCCTGCCTCGGGCCTGAATCGATCATCTCAGACCTGATCACCTTGTCTGCGATCCGGTCGCTGACCAGCCAATAATCGATCCTCCATCCCGAATTGTTGATTTTGCTGGTCTTCACACGCTGGGCCCACCAGGTATAGGCACCGGTCACATCGCCATGGATATAGCGGAATGTATCAGTAAAGCCTCTGGCCAGCAGGTTTGAAAACCCCTGGCGCTCTTCATCGGTAAAGCCGGCTGAACGGCGGTTGCTTTCGGGATAGGCCAGGTCTATTTCCCTATGGGCGACATTGAAATCCCCTGTCACTATGACCGGCTTTAGTTTATCCAGGCTTTCCAGGTAGTCGGCAAACTTGATATCCCATATCTGCCGGTCGTCCAGGCGGTTAAGGCTGTCTCCCGCATTCGGCGTGTAGACCTGGGTCACGTAGAAATGCTCAAACTCCAAAGTGATGATCCGGCCTTCATCATCCATGGTGTCCGGCGCTCCGATTTTGGGACAGGAAACCAGTGGCTCCAGATGATCCTTATATAAAAACATCGTGCCTGCATAGCCCTTGCGCGCAGGCTCCCGAGAGCAGTTCCAGGCCACCCTGTAGCCCGGGAACCTTCCTTTCAGATTTTCAAGGTGTTTCTCAGCCGGCCCGTCAGGGGACAGCTTGGTCTCCTGCAGGGCAAGGATATCCGGGGCTTGATCGCTTATCGTATCAAGGACCTTCTGAGTCAGGACCGCGCGCTCGGATGTGCCTGTCAATGCCGCGTTCAATGAATCGATGTTCCATGAGATCAGCTTCAATGCAATTCCTCCAATACACTTTTGCTGTGCCGGCTAAAAAAAAGCATGCTATGCTTCGGCCTATTGTAATAATAAACAGGAGCTAGTCTTATCTAACAATATCAGATCGCAAACCATATGTAAAAGCTAAGCCAACAGGTAAATCCACTTTGATGTCTGTGGTGTATTTATATAGAATCAGTGAGGGGCAGAATTATCTGCCCCTTATTTAAATGCAGCCTCACTATTGTGCTATATGCTTTGATGAGATCAGGAAAAACACTAAGAATGCACAGCATATCAAGGATATAAACCCATAACCGCCGTATATGTCAAATCTTGATGATACCCAGCCGAAGCCCAGTCCTATAATGATTATCATCGATCTCAATCCCAGTGACTGGAATGAATCGATGGTAGCCCTCATCGAAGAATCGATACGGTGATGCAGATAACCGGTAGCTGCCGGTTCAATAATGCCTGATACAAGGCAGATGAGAAAAATCACCGCAAGGCCTGTGGTCCCTCTGACCGCATACAGGTAGAACATTCCGGCAGCAATGGTCAGGACTACTCCCGACACCATTGCCCTGTAACTTATCTTTTCCTTGATTTTATAGGCAAGTATGTTCCCCGGGAGCCTTAGTAAACTCAGCCCTGATGAAAACAAGCCGAAATATATGACAGGCACTCCCAGCCTGTTTATATAAAGCTGCCAGAACTCATCAATGAAATTCAGCGCTGCTCCGGTAACCATCGCTGAAAGCAGCATAAGACAAACTCCATAGTTCCTCTTGAAAAAGGACACCGAAGCTGCCACATATTCTCCGACCGCGATGGGGCTGTCGCTTTTGCTCTTTACCTCAGGCTCTGCAAGCATCAATGCTATGCACAAGGAAACAAACATCCCGGCAACGGATACCCAATAATTCAGCTCAAATCCAAACAGGCCGGCCATCAGGCTTCCGCTCAATGCCGCCAGGATCGCTGCGGTAAAATCCCAGGCATTCAAACGTCCCAGGCATTTTTCAAAAGAGCGCTCATCGCCGCTCGACAGCAATGAATCATAAAGCAGTGCGTTCTCAGACCCGCTGCCTACGGAACGGCCGATCCCCGCTATAAATATCGCTGCGGCAAAGTGCCAGAATTCAGTCGCGAATACCAGTATCAACAGTTCCAGGCAGCCTAAAAAGGATTCCAGCACTATCATCCTTTTCCGGCCCCATCTGTCGGCGATGATACCGGTTGGGATCTCAAGCAAGACAACGGTTATCGCATATATGATCTCCGTGTATACAACCATCTGGATCGTCATGCCCCTCTGCTCCCAAAACAACCTTTCGATGACATAAGCAGGGATCAGGTTTTTGAAAAAACGGATGACATAGAGCTTCGGGACATTATGACGAACATCGTTCATATTCAGACTCCTCTCATTTTGTTTGCAGTTTTATGAGAACAAAAATGGAGGAGGGCCTCGTGAACTGATTATTAAGACTTAACAGGGGGGCCTTGCATATACCATGACAAGCATCTCCTTAAAATATGACTTAATAGTATGATTTTAGCACATTCAATTTTTGCTTACAATTCAGAAAAATTTCGATTTCCCTATTGTTAAACAGTGTTAGTGTGCGTAAATTGTACTTATACATTAAGTACATTATAGAACAAAACGGAGGATGCTGTGGAGATCATAATAAGTAGCAACTCAAGTAAACCTATTTATGAGCAGATCACTTCTCAGATAAAAGCCATGATCATGAGTGGTGAATTGCGGCCCGGCGATCCCATACCCTCTATGCGGGCGCTGGCAAAATCTCTCCATGTAAGTGTCATAACAGTGCAAAAAGCATATGAAGATCTGCAGAGAGATGGGTTCATCGAAACGACTGTGGGCCGCGGCAGTTTTGTATCCGCTTTGAATAAAGACTTTTACCAGGAAGAACAGCAGCGCTTGGCCGAAGAACACCTGCAAGCGGCGGCTGACATTGCACGCACAAGCGGTATATCATTGGACAAACTGATCGAGCTTTTAACGATGTTTTATCAAGAGGAGGACTAAGGAATGGATGCTATTTTACAGGCGGAAAATTTGACGAAGGAATATGACGGATTTAGGCTGGACAATGTTTCACAACGGATCTGTAGAAGGTAGCAGATTACATTACTTTTATCCATCAGGGTAAAGTCCTCTTCTGCAAAACCAAAGACGAGCTGCGTTACCATTACGGCATCATCCGCTGCGGGGCTGCAGTTTTGACCAAATAGATAAAAAGGAGATCCTTGCGTATCGTAAAGCTGATTATCAGTGGAATGTGCTTGTTGCAGATAAGGAAGCGGCCCGACGCAAATACAAAACCGCAGTGGTGGATGATGCTTCAACACCAATCTGCCACATCCGGTCACAGCCGGCTGAACACCCGGCAAGTCCAACAAGCATATCCTCATCATAGGCTCCAACCGCAAGCACATCCAGGTGCTTGCGGTCCTCACATAATGCATTGGCTCCATTCAGGCCTATACATCATATGTCATGTCTATACCCCTCCGGTCCCTTGTCATAAAGGCTACTGGGCTTTCCCCTTTTAAATCCTGGCCAACATTCAGTTATACGAGTGTTTCAAAAAATAATTTCCTATATTGCCAACTATTATGAACATAGTACTGAATGATGTCAAGATGGGCATAAAAAACAACGACCTTCTTTCGAAAGTCGTCGTTATATGTGGCGGAGAAGGAGGGATTCGAACCCTCGCGCCGGAAATCCCCGACCTACACCCTTAGCAGGGGCGCCCCTTCGGCCAACTTGGGTACTTCTCCATAATAGGCCTATAACAATAAAAACAGATATTAAAACATGTGGCGGAGAGAGAGGGATTCGAACCCCCGGCACCTTGCGGTGTCACTGGTTTTCAAGACCAGCTCCATAAACCACTCGGACATCTCTCCACACCTTAAAAACCAGTCTTAGAGCTGGCACTGTTATAGTATAGCAAATGCGAATGTATCATGTCAATAATTGTTTTGGGGAACATTCTGGTGCGAGAGGATCTATTTACAGATCCTCTCAACACCGCCCATATAGGGTCTCAGTCTTTCAGGGATAATGACAGAGCCGTCCTCCTGCTGGTAGTTTTCAAGTATTGCAGCCACTGTCCTGCCGACAGCCACGCCCGATCCGTTCAGGGTATGAACGTACCTTGCCTTTTCATTGGGACCCGGCCTGTACTTTATATCCGCGCGCCGTGCCTGGAAGTCTTCGAAGTTGCTGCAGGACGAGATCTCGACATAACGGCCGTAGCTGGGCATCCAGACCTCCAGGTCATAGGTCTTGGCCGATGAGAAGCCCAGATCTGCGGCGCACAGCATCGATACCCTGTAGGGAAGCCCAAGCAGCCTCAAAACATCCTCCGCATCCCTTGTGAGCTTTTCAAGCTCCTCATATGAATCCTCGGGCCTTGTGAACTTGACGAGCTCGACCTTGTTGAACTGATGCTGCCTGATGAGCCCTCTGGTGTCCCTGCCTGCAGAGCCTGCCTCCGCCCTGAAGCATGCGCTGTAAGCGACATGATATATGGGAAGCTGGTCGCTGTCCAGGATCTGCTCCCTGTACATGTTGGTCACCGGCACCTCGGCGGTCGGGATCAGGAAGTAGTCCGTACCGGCTACTTTGAAAGCATCCTCCTCGAATTTCGGCAGCTGGCCGGTGCCTACCATGCTGTGCCTGTGCACCATATACGGGGGAAAGACCTCAGTGTATCCATGCTCTGTCGCATGGAGGTCAACCATGAAGTTGAACAAGGCCCGCTCCAGCCTGGCACCCAGGCCCTTGTAAAAGGTGAAGCGCGCGCCGGTCACCTTGGCCGCCGTTGCAAAATCCAGTATGCCCAGGTCTTCGCCTATATCCCAGTGTGGCCTTGGCTCAAAACCAAACTCCCTGGGTGTGCCCCACCGGCGGACCTCTATATTGTCATTATCGCTTTCGCCCAGAGGCACTGATTCATGGGGGATATTGGGTATGGTCAGCAATATGTCATTCAGCTCAGCCTCGACTTCACGGACCTTATCATCCAGCTCCTTTATCGTCCCGGACACCTGCTGCATTTCAGCGATCAAGGCCTCGGCGTCCTTCTTTTCCTTTTTCAGCCTCGCTATTTCCTGGGAAACGACATTGCGCTTGTTCTTAAGCTGTTCAACCTCTGAGAGTATGCTGCGCCTTTTTTCATCAAGGGCCAGGAACTTATCGAGATTGACTTCCTTTTTGCGCTTTGCAAGCGCAGCCCTGACCTCATCCGGATTGCTCCTTATATACTTTGCATCTAACAAGACTGCCACCTCCTGAAAAATAAACCCTGCACACCGGCTTGATCAAAATCCGCCGGCTTACTGCTTACTTAAAGTCCGATTAAATAAAAAAATCTGCCTTCCCATGCAGGGACGGACAGATTGGATCCGCGTTGCCACCCTGGTTGAGGGTCGCCCCTCCACCTCTATGCCGGTATAACGGACCGCGGCCGGAAATGCTTACTGTAGGTTCGGCACTTCAACTCGGAGGCGGATTCGGATAGATGTCCAGCCGGTTTGCACCAACCACCGGCTCTCTGAATGGAACAGCCTATCTTACTGGTCCTCGTCATCGCTTTTCTAATTATTATACTACATTTTTTCCAACATGCAACTAAATTATGTCTGGCGGAATAGAATCAAACCGCGGAGACAAAAATATATATTAATAATATCCATGTATTGAAAGGCGGTTTTCCATGAACAAGCTGGAAATCATATCGCAGCTCGGTGACATGAAGGAAGTAGAATACAAGAACACACTGGCTATAACCAGCATAATAGAGCTGCTGGTGGAGAAAAACATAATCAGCAGGGAAGATATCGCCAGAAAAGCCGCCGAACTCGACGAGCAGGCCTATTACGAGGCGGTAAGCTCCAAAATAGCCAGGCTATTTTAAAAGGTATCCCTTTTCCGCCAGCATGTCTTCTATGCGGTCAAGCACCTGCTCAGAATCCGCCTCAATGGTGTGCAGGTGAATACCTTCTGTGAGAGCTGACAAGGGCTCTGCATCGCTCTGCTCCATAAGCTGCATATAAGCCCTGACATCGCTGGGCGAGTACAGCATAAGCCGTCCCCTGAACTCCCCGTATATCGGATGCTCGATTATAACATCAAGGATCCGGCCTCCCAGATCCACGATAGCCATAAGCTCATCCTCGATCTGACCGCTGTTATGCCTGACTGCCATCACCCGGGTCGGCCTTGCCGCCTGGATCATCCCGGGCATGATGTACCCCTGAGGTGTGGCGATGATATCATATCCCGCAGCTCTGAGCACAGCTATATCCTGAACTACGACCTGGCGGCTGACATTGAACATGCCGGCCAATGCCGATCCGGTGATAGGAGCATGAGCACCGGAGATGGCCGCCAATATCCTTTCCCGTCGCTGCGCAGAAGTCATATCATCCACCCCCCCCCACATGGAGTTTCCTTAATTATACAGAATGCATGACTCTTTTTCAAGGATCCTTATGCATTTTACCAGCATATCATTCCGGCAATTCCACTGTGATGCAGGAAGCACAGTCGTCGTCGAGTGCTACCTGGGTATTGCCCACCCTGAGCACCCATGCGGGAAACCTTTGTACGACTGTCAGGGGCATACCCGGCAGTATCCCAAGCGCCATAAGCTTGCGTGCCTTTTGCTCATTCGTGGTATCAAGGGCTCTGATTATACCCTTGCTTTGGGGCTTCATTTCAAGAACCCTGATGCTCTGTGCCATTCCTCTTCCCCCTCCAGCTTCTCAGCATCTTGACCAATCCTGCCTCTTCCGGCATCTCAAACCCGCAGTTGGGGCATTTTATTTTTCTGCAGCCTCCCTGAAAGGGGCAGCCATTGCAGCCCTTCTGGGCGGCCAGCTCATCAAAGGAAAATCCACAAAAGGAACATTTCATCATTACAGCACCCCCGTTAATTTAAGCAGCGCATTCAACAGGATGCCCGCCAAAAATGCAAATGGGAATATGATCGCAGCCATGCCTGCAGCGGTCTTCAGACCCCGTTCCTTTATCATCATGGTAAACTGGGCTACGCACGGAACGAACAGGGTCAGGGATGCTGCCGCAACCACAAGCTGCCTTGGTGAAAGAGCGCCTGTTGAGCTCAGATCATACAGCCCGGCCGCCCCATAATCCCTGCGGAAGAAGCCGAACACAAAGGATTCGGCCGCTTCGGGCGGCAGATCCATCAGCCTGACTATTGGCTCTACCAGGGACAGGAGCATGTTGAATACGCCGGTCAGATTGCCGAGCCAGATTATGATACTGCCCAGCAAAAACAGGGGCAATATCTCAACGAAGTACCATTGCATCCTGCTGAATGTCTTTGCCAGCACATTGCCGAGCTTGGGCATCCTCAAGGGCGGTACCTCCATATAGAAGTTGGACGGGGTGCCCGGCACCACCTTTGCAGTGAGAAAACCTATAAAGAGGAATATAACTACCATGAACAGTAGCCAGATCAGCATCGCACCCGGGTGCGAGGACAAGAGGGCCATGATGACTCCAAGCTGGGCAGAGCAGGGGATGGCCAGCGCCAGCAGGAAGGTAGCGATGAATTTCTCCCTTTTGGTCTCAAGGGTCCTGCTGACCATAGTTGCCATGGTACCGCAGCCAAACCCCAGGGTCATTGGTATGACTGCCCTGCCGCTCAGGCCTATTTTCTTGAACACCCTGTCTACCAGCAGGGCCAGTCTGGGCAGGTAGCCGGAATCCTCAATGACAGAGAACACCAAAAAGAAAAAGCCGACTATAGGCAGTATTATGGCGACAGCATACCGAAGCCCAAGGGTCAGGACCCCGTATTCCATGGCTATCAGCTCCTGGAGGGGCTTCCATGGGATATGGGCCTCTACCAGGCCGTTTATCCATGGGTTTATATACTCCTCGAACAAGGTCCCTTCAAGGAAGTCCACTACTGTCCCCGCGCCTAACTCCCCTACGAATTTGTAGAATCCCAGATAGAGCACGAGCAAGAGGATCGGGATGCCGGTCAGGGGCTGTATCGTCAGCCTGCTCAATACTTCAGAGACCCTGCTTGCCTTTTTAGGCTTCTGGGTGATGACATCAGCAGCGATCCTGCTGGCCAGCTCCTGCCGCTCCAGGGCTATGACATAGCTCAGGGGCTGGTCGAACTTCTCTCTGGTCTCCTTGACTACCTGCTTAATGCCTTGCAGGCTGTCAGGCTCGCTGGCATCGACCAGTTGTTCAATTTGCTCATCTCCCTGAAGCAAGAGCAGCGCTATCTGCCGCTTTGAGATCCTGTATGCCGACTTAAGGAGTCCCTCGATACGCCTGATCGCTTCCTCCAGGTTTTCGTTATATCTGAAATCATGCAGCAGATTTTCCATACTCCCTGATCCTCTCTTTCAGCTTGTCCAGTCCCTTGTTGGCAGCAGCTACGGTCGGTACAACGGGTATGCCCAGCAGGCTTTCCAGCTTGCGGACATTTATCTCCAGCCCAAGGCTTTCAGCCTCATCCATTACGTTGAGCACCAGGATGACCGGCAGTCCGGACTCACAAAGCTGCAGGGTCATGGGCAACATCCGCTCCAGGTTCTTGGCGTCGGTGACATGGATGACAAGGTCAGGATCCTCTGTGAGCAGCAGGTCCCTTGTGACCCGTTCCTCTTCCGTTATAGGCATCATGGAATACATGCCGGGAGTGTCGATGATACCGTATACTGTGTCCCCGATTCGGCCTCTGCCTTTGGAAACCTCAACGGTCGTGCCGGGATAATTGGACACAGTCACATATGCGCCTGTG
>Ga0116169_1000364_pt1 | contig 48011 bp, 49 predicted proteins | sample AD_UKC130_MetaG_FD_89796 | JGI IMG/M metagenome (GOLD analysis project Ga0116169, IMG submission 89796) | Active sludge microbial communities of municipal wastewater-treating anaerobic digesters from Canada - AD_UKC130_MetaG | ecosystem: Engineered > Bioreactor > Anaerobic > Digestate | place...
CCTACAAACGTGGTATAATCCATTGTACTGGCCTCCTTTGTATGTGGCTCTTTAATGGTTTTACCCATTATAACCCACGTCATTGCAAAGCGAGGCCAGCACTACCATTATGTCTACACCTATAACGATACCCTATTACCCCCAAAGGATGTGGTCCCAGCTTCCGGGCATCAGCCGAGGTGGGGTTCCACGCCTAGCAGCGTGCACACATTCTGCATGCGATTGCATACGCTGACCGTCTGCGAACCGGCAAAGAGAAGGCCTACGGCCCTGTTCTTGCCGTCCAGCAGCACGGAACCGCTGTCGCCGGGGCGGGATACCGCCGAAGTGACCAGTTGATCGACAAAGAATAGCTCCCTGCCGGGCTCCACGGTGACCATGATGCTGACGTCGCGGGCAATGACCCTTCCCCGGACAACACCACTGGTACGCCCGCTGAACACCACTTCGTCTCCCGGATAGACCTCGCCTATGCCGCTGATCCGCCCCAGCCCCATGATCTCCGGGGATAGATGGGCCTCGTCGAGCGGCCCGGCCAGGGCAGCATCCACCAGGTTCCCCTCGTCATTGCTCTTTTGCAGGTAGAGACGGTAGGAGGGCCGCAGAACCGTTAGGAGTCTGTTGGCCAGGCTTTCCCAGCGGCGGGCCATGCTGCACCGGGGCGAGATCATGGTGGGGCGCAGCGGAATAAAACGTGCCAGCGGGGCAATGGTGTCCCCCTCCGGCCGGCCCCCGTCATAAGGCCCAGGCTGCAACACCGGGTCGCCCACTGAAGCGCGGCCGTCTTCTCCGGAGGAGGAATTGGCCAGGACATGATTGTTGGAGAGGATAAACCTCTCTCCCGTGGCCGGATCTTTAACCGCGCAGCCCAGGGTGCCTGCCGTGATCTTGTAGTGGCCAACGCTCACGCCGCCCGGAGCCGGGCGCCAGCGTTTCAGCCGGCTGTCCCCTGGAAGAGGGCTCTCTTCCTGATCTTCCAGAAGGCGAACTTCCCCAATTTCAATGACATCCACGCGCTGCCCGCGCAGGGAGCGGGGAACCATTTCCGATCCATTGAGCTTCTGCGGCGCCACTTTCTTGGTTACAAAAACCAGGATGGCCTGTTCATCTGTTATCCGTCCGTCTTTTTCCCGGTAACCCACACCTACTCCCACCACGTTGGGCTTTTTATGCAGATGCCCACGGCAGCGTTTGCTGATTTTTATGTTATCTTTCATCAATTTCACCTCGAAAGGCTTTTCTAATGACAGATTACGTGGGAAGGAACCATAAGGTGCCAGAACAAGTGAGAGGAGGGAGATGAAAGGTGAGAAGCGAGAAACCAGGCCTTTGTTTTTATGAGGCGATAAAAAGGGGGCGGGAGAGGCCCCGCCCCCAGGGAGGATTGGGCAGAGATGCGAACCACCTCGTCCGCTAGAATTCCACCAGGGTTTCCACCTCCCGCGAGACCATGCGGGCCCTGTTCAGGCCAACAATTTCACCGCCAGGGGTGAGAAAAATGTTGCGCTGCAAAATATTTTCCATCACCTCTTCCACCTCCGCGGCCTGGATGTCTTCGCGGGCATCGGGAACCGAGATGGTCACGTTGCGCCCCTCTTCGTTGAAAAAGATCATCTGCAGCGTCCTGGGCATCCCTTCACCTCCTTCCTCTTCCGCCCTGCCCCTTCAAGGCTTTAGCTCTCCTCCAGCTCCATCTCATCGACCCGCCGGACGATTTCCAGCGTGTGCACCTGCAGGCCGGCCAGGTCCAGAGCCGTCTGGTAAAGGGCTTCGTCGGTGGCCTCCGGCTTCACGTTGGCATAGCTGCGGGTGCGCAAAATGGGCTTGCCGTCTTCGGTATAACCGGTGAGCAGCCGCAGCTGCAGCCGGGAGCCAAGCGGGATCGCACTGACAGGCATGGCTTCACCTCCTTTTTTGAACTTCGCCCCTTCTCCGGGGGCGGCAACCTGATTATAAAAAGAGGCTCCCGCCCAGCCCAAATGCAGACACCGCCGCGGCAGCCATGCCGCTGGAGGCGCTTCGCCCGCGAGGAAAGGGCTCTCGCCATAAACAAAGGGCGATTCCCGGCGGGCGGCCTGCCTGCCGCTACCCGGTCCACCGCCGGGATGTTGGAGGTGAGAAAGCAGAGGCCGGGAACGGATGGCAAAGCATGGAAACGCATGCTTCTACCAGGCTTGTCCCAGGGAGAAAGGGTCGTCACAGGCCGGAGGCCGGAGGGTAAGGCCAGGCTAGAATAGCTTGAGCAGGCTGGATGGACGGGCCCGGCCGCCCCTGCACATGGGGCGGTGTTGGAAACAGGTTTCGAGCGGGTACGACTCTCCAGAAATGTGCGGGTAGGCGTGAAACTCCAACCGAGAGGTGAAATATGAGAAGTGAGAAGTTGGAGGCTAAATGGCTGATGCAGCACCAGGTTGCCCCAATGCCGTACCGGCTCGCAACTTCTTGCCTCTATCTTCCGGCTTCTTGTTTCCCGAACAAAAGGGGCCGTCCCGCTGCATTGGGACAGCCCCCGGCAAAAGGGTTATGTTTAGCGTCATTATAGCACCGATTCCGTGCGCTCCACCTTGACCTCGCGCCGGGCCAACTCTGCCAGGAATTCATCGGGATCCACGGCATCGTCGGCCTCGGGCCCGTAGACGCCCAGGCGCTTGATCTTCCCCTGGGCCATCATCCAGGCGCCTATGCCCAGGGGAATCCCCGTCAGCCGCTTCATGTGATCAACGGTAGCATAGGTAATTCTAACCCTCTTCCCCTCCAGCGTCCCGGTAAGGTCAACCCGCGCCCCGGAGAGGCTCCTCTCTTTGTTGGAGGGGAACAGCGGCAGCAGCCTCTTCATCAGCCTGCCCAGCCGCTGCTTGCGGGCCGGGGTGGAGGTAAAGCCCATCGCCGCCATCATTTTGGCAAGGTTATTCAGGTAATTTTCCACCAGGCCGCCCTTCAGGGTAACTTCTTTGACTCCCTTCAGGTAGCGGGGCAGGGTTACCGGTTCGGGATGGCCCAGGTGGAAGGTGGCTACCTTTCCCAGCGGGGCGGGGAAATCGACCCACTCCTTGCCCGATCCTGCCTTCACCAGCATAAATTCTCCGTTCTGGTACGAGGCTACATGGCCGGTAAAAATGTGAATGGTATGGAGGATAACCGCCAGGCCCTCGGAGTCGCCGGCGCTGCCGGCCCAGTAGACGTTGATTTTTTCCACCTCGTCCAGCTCGCCGTAGCCTTTCCGGGCGAAGATATTTGTCAATCCCGGGGTCCAGCCCAGGCCGGTGAGGATCTTCAGCCCCTTCTCCTTCGCCGCTTCGTCCAGCCCAAGCACTGCCTCGGCGGCGTCATGGTCATCGCAGATGCTCACGTAGTTGACACCGGCCTCGATTGCCGCCTCGACTATGGGCCTCTCAAAGCGGTAAAAGGGGCCCAGGGCGCCTGCCGCCACATCGTGCCCCTTTAGAACCTCGACGAGCTCGTCGCGCGAAGTGGCGTCCACTTTTTTCACCACCACGCGCTTGTCGCCAAGGTCCGCGGCCAGCCTCTCCGCCGCCACCGTGTTCAGGTCGGCAACGGTGACCTGCTCGGCATCGGTAAATTTGACCAGGTCCCTGACCGCTTCGGAACCCATGTCGCCGGCGCCGCCAAGAACGACAATCCTCATGTGATCAGCCTCCTTTTAGGAAATAGGTATGCTCCACACCGGTATATCCGGCGAAGCTTAGCCTGACGCCCGGGTCAAATGCGCTCTTTTTCGGCGAGGAAGTAAGCGGCGTAGCTTTGCTTGGGCAGTCCCGAGCTTTGCGCCACCGGGCTGCACTTAACCTGGAAGATTAAAAATACGGGTTGGGGCAGGGAAAGCTCGGGAAGGGTCTCATAGTGGCCCATGCCCTTGGCCAGGATGAGGTCGGCCTCCTGCAGGAGTTCCCTAAAAGCGGTTGAAGCGGCGGCCAGGTCAAGCCCCGGCGAGCTTGTGCCCGTGGTGACGACATTCGCAAACTGCTCTCCAATGCCGCTTTGGGCGAGATCGGCAGCTGTGAGATCGTTTTGCACCGGCGACTCCTTCACGGCATAGTAGACCTCCGCCGACTGCTCCAGGCGTTTCACCAGGGGGAGGTCAAAATAGCATTCCCCGGCATTGTCAGCTAGGTAGAGGATCTTCCTCCCCCCTTCCAGGCGGTAGCCCCGCAGCAGCTCCTCCAGGGCGGCAATGTTGTCGCGGGCAAACTTTACCGGCGCCTGAAGCTGCTTCTCCAGCGCCTGCCGTTCCATGAAAAAGTCAAAACCGTTCCCCCTGGCGGCAAACTGGACCAGCTCCCTCAGCGAGGCTCCCACCGGCGGCCGGAATTTTTCCGCGTAGTGCCTGGCCAAGGCCATTTCTTCTTTTTTTGTTTCGGCAAAGGGATCGCTATTGCTGGTCTTCAGGCGGATAATCCGCTGCAACTCCGCCGCCAGGCCGATAGTGGGCACTTCCAGGGAAAAGTTCTGATCCAAGTACAGCAGGGCCAACTCAAGCGCTTCCCGGCGCAGCTTTTCTTCCGCCGCCGCCAGCGAAGCGCAGCGGCGGGCCAGGTTTTCCAGGCAGGCATAGCATTCCGGCTGGCAGTGCATTTAAGAGACCTCCTTCCGCCGGCATTTCTTCCTGCGCGGGGAAAGATCCATCACCGCTTCTGCTGCCTCTGGTAGATGATCTGCAGGCCTTCAAGGGTTAGTAGGGGATTGACCCGGTCAATGGTTTCCGATTCCTTGGCAATGAGGGAGGCAAAGCCGCCTGTAGCCACGACCAGAGGCGGCCGGTCAAACTCCCTGGCCATGCGCCTGACAATGCCGTCCACCTGGCCGACAAAGCCGTAAATGATGCCGGACTGCAAGCTGGCAATGGTGTTCGTGCCGATAGTGCGTGGCGGACGGATGAGCTCCACCCGGGGCAGCTTGGCCGCTTTTTCAAAAAGGGCCTCCACGGAGATGCCGATCCCGGGAGCAATGGCCCCGCCCAAGTATTCACCCTGCGCGGTGATGGCACAGAAGGTGGTCGCCGTGCCAAAATCCACAATGATCAAGGGGCCACCGTAGAGGGTGTAGCCGGCCAGGGCATTGACCAGGCGGTCGGCGCCAAGCTCCTGGGGGTTGTCCAGCATTATCTTCAGTCCCAGATCCAGGTCGGGCCTCACCACCAGCGGCTTCACCGAAAAATATTTCTCGGCCATCCTTTCCAGAGAATACATCAGGGGCGGCACCACGGAAGAGATGGCCACGGCCGATATCTCCCGCGGAGAAATGCCGCTGTGCTGGAGCAGGTTTTTGACGGTAATGCCCAGCTCGTCCTCGGTGCTGTTCCAGTTGGTGGCCAGGCGCCAGCAAACCCTGACCTTCTGCTGTTCAAAGACGCCGATCATGATATTGGTATTTCCCACGTCAACGGCTAGAAGCATGCCTTTGCTCTCCTTTAACAGGGCTTAATAACAATATAACAGAAGAAAAGATCTTTGAAAAGAAAGCCGCCGCCTGCCGGGAGCAACTTTTTCCCCTCCTCTTGCCTGTTTTTGCCAGGGAGCGCGGCCTGCGGAATATGATGCAGGAAAAGGGCGCTTATCGTCGAAGTACACCTGGGCAACGCCCCTTTTATTTTATGGGAGGAAAATTGATGGTACCGTTCAAGAGAAGCAGCAGCCATAATTACTTGGTCGCGCTGGTTATTCACCTGGCAGTCATCGCCCTTCTGGCCGCTGCCGCTTTCTCCCTGGCCTATTATTTCCCCGGAATATTTGCCGTCCCCCCCTACAGCTATGAAACAAAAGAGGTGTACATTTTTGAACCCTGGACCTTCCAGGTGGGCAACCTGGAGGCCTCCTTTCCCGAGGGCGGCGCCATTTTGCCTCTCTACCGCCATGAGAAGCAGGAGGCGGCCATGATCTTCGCTGCAGGGGAATACAAGGTTGGGGGCAGGTCCCTGCCCGAGCCCAAGCCGGCCGGATTGTTCCTGGTGGCCGATGAAAAATTATTCTCGGAAATCCGCGATTGTGTCATCTGCCTGCCGCTGGAAGATCCCCAGGAGGCGCAGCGGATCATGGATATCTATGCACGGCAGCCGGGGCTGCCGCTGGTATGGCGTAATGTGATCCCCCTTATGTTCGCCCCCACCTCCGGCTCCACCTATTATTATTTTATCTCCGAAGAGGGGGAGGCCCTTTTCCCGCCCGCGCTGCACGAGCCGCCGGCCAAGCTCTACGGCGCCCTGGCCCTTTACGCCTTGATCATCATCATGATCATATTGATGATGAACATATTTTCGCTGGACCACCATCCCTCGCGCTACTGGGAAACTCTTTACCAAGTTCGCCCCGGGAAGACGGCCCTGGGACTGGTTGGAGCAGCGGTGCTGCTGGCCCTGGGCGGCGAACTGCTGCCGATTGCCGCCGGGCTGCCGCCGTACAGTCTTCTGGCGGGCTATTTCCTCTTCATCGCCTTGTTTCTCCTCCTTGCCTACTACAGGAAAATCAGGTTCTGGGACACCGGCCTACACTGGGAGGCCCTGCGCCAGGGTTATTTCGTCGCCCTGGCGGCGGCGTTCATGCTCACGATGGTTACGCGGGGCCTGCCGCGGCAGCTACTCTTTTACGGCTGGGAAACCGCCGCCTCCCTGGCCCTTTCCATCTTTGGGTTCGGCCTGGCCCGGGAGCTGGTCTGGCGCGGCTACGTTCAAACCATCCTGGGGCGGCAGTGGGGCGCCGTTCCGGGCCTGCTCATCACCACCCTGCTGGCCGGGCTAACCCATTATGCCGCCGTGGCCCTGGAAACGCCCGAACTGCTCTCCTACCCCTATACCATGGTAGAGCTTTTGATCTTGGCCCCGGGCAGCGCCGTCCTTCTGGGCTACCTTTACCTCCGCACGGAAAACATCCTCTCCTGCGCGCTGCTGCACGGCCTTCTGCTGAGCATTCCCATGCTCATTCCCATTTGAAAGCGAGGTTAAGAACCATGATCGACCAGGATAAGATCGCCCGCGCCGTGAAGATGATCCTGGAAGCCATCGGGGAAGACCTGAACCGGGAAGGATTGCGCTCCACGCCGCAGCGAGTGGCCAAAATGTACGCGGAGGTATTTGGCGGCCTGGAGCTGGACCCCAGGGAACCTCTCAAGACCAGCTTCTGCGAAAACCACGACGAGATGATCCTGGTAAAGGACATTCCCTTCTACTCCATGTGCGAACACCACCTGCTTCCCTTTTACGGGAAAGCCCACGTGGCCTATATCCCCGACCAGGGGCGAGTGGTGGGCTTAAGCAAGCTTCTCCGGGTCACGGACATCGTCGCCCGGCGGCCGCAGCTGCAGGAGCGGCTGACCAGCAACGTGGCTGACATCATCATGGACGAATTGAAGCCGAAAGGAGTCGTCGTGGTGGTGGAGGCGGAGCACCTCTGCATGAGCATCCGGGGCATCAAAAAGCCGGGAGCGATTACCGTCACCTCGGCGGTGCGCGGCGTCTTCCGCACCAACCCCAGTTCCCGGAGCGAAGTTTTTGCCTTGATTGAAAAAGAGAAATACTAGCCTGCGTAATGGAGGAGCGATGGAAAGGGTAAACCGCATTCTCCGCGACGAGGAGTACTGCTCCTACCTGGAGAAAAACAGGGCCTGGGAGGAGAAGCGCCCTTTCTGCCATCACGACTTGGCGCATTTCCTTGCCGTGGCCCGGCTGACCTACTTGCTCCTGCTGGAGAAGGACTGCCGCATTATCTCCAAGGAAGTTGCCTACGGGGCCGGCTTGCTGCACGATATCGGGCGCTGGAAGGAATACGAAAGAGGCGGGGATCACGCCCGCCACAGCGCTGCGCTGGCCGCCCCCATTCTCCAACGGGCCGGCTTCCATCCTGCCGAGATCGCCCTGATCACAGCCGCCATTGGCCAGCATCGGCTGGACGCCCCGGAGGGGCATCGCTCCCCCCTGGGCGAAGCCTTGCACAAAGCCGACGGCCTGGCCCGCATCTGCTTCTCCTGCAGCGCCCGGCAAGAATGCCGCGGCCTGGAACGCCGCCCCCAGCGGGAGAGCCTAATCTATTAAACAGGAAAGGAGAACTTCCCTTTGAAAGCATGCCTCCATCACCTGCGCGACTTTGAAGGAGAATTCATGGGCGCGGACAGCTTGCGCTACTGCCGTATCAAACTCTGTCAGGTCCCGCCCGAACTGATGCCTCTCCTGGAGCAGGAAAGCGCCGCCGCGGGCGTAGGAGTAGTCCGGCCGCAGCGGGAAGGGGAGCGGGACAGCCTCATCCTGGCGGGAACGGCCAAAGGGCTCTCTGAACTGGCACAGCGGCTGCTGCGCGGCGGCGGCAGTGCCGAGGGCGGCAAGCTAATCCTCGAGCTGCTGGAAAAGACGCGGCGCCGCCCCCGCGGGGAGCTGCGACTGGGCCGCTTCCGCCTGCCCCTGGGAGAAAGAACCCTTATCATGGGCATTTTAAACGTCACCCCCGATTCTTTTTCCGACGGGGGCAAGTATTACCGCCTTCCGGCGGCAGTGGAACGGGCCTACCAGATGGTTGAAGAGGGCGCTGATATCATCGACATCGGGGGCGAATCGACCCGCCCCGGCCACCAGAGGATCAGCGAGGCGGAGGAGCTGGCCCGGGTCATGCCTATAATCGAAGCCTTGAAAAGCGACCCCCATTTTCCGGCGCCTCTTTCCATCGATACCTACAAGGCGGCCGTGGCCGAAGAGGCGCTGCGCGCCGGGGTTGAAATGGTCAACGATATCTGGGGGCTGAAGGCGGATCCGCGCATGGGCAAGCTGGTCGCCGCCTACGGGGTTCCCGTCTGCCTCATGCACAACCGCAACTCCACCGAGTACCGGGACCTGGTCCCCGAGGTTATCTTCGAGCTGCAGGAATCAATTGACCTGGCCAAGGCGGCCGGAATTGCCGACGACCGCATCATCGTCGACCCGGGCATTGGCTTCGGCAAAACCGCGGAGCAGAACCTGGCCGTTCTGCACCGCCTGGCCGACTTCCGCGGTCTCGGCTACCCCCTCCTGCTGGGCACCTCGCGCAAATCGACCATTGGAAAGGTGCTCAACCTGCCCACGGAGGAGAGGCTGGAGGGGACGGCGGCCACCGTCGCTATCGGCATCGCCGCCGGCGTGGACATCGTGCGCGTGCACGATGTCAAGGAGATGCGCCGCGTCGCCATGATGACCGACGCCATGGTGCGCCAGGGGGAAGAGGACTGATTTGGCACAGGAGCAAAAGATGGCCGGAACTGTAATCACCATTAGGGACATTGCGTGCTACGGCTACCACGGCGCTCTTGAGGAGGAACAGGCCCTGGGGCAGGAATTCCGGGTCAGCCTTGAGCTCAAGACCTCCCTGACGCCGGAAAGGGATTTGCTTTCTGAAACCTTTGACTACCGCGAGGCCGTGGACCTGGTCCGCCGGATCATGGAAGGACCGCCGCGCCGCCTCCTGGAGACCCTGGCCGAAGAGATTGCCGCCGGTCTCCTGGCCCTGCCCGGAATAGAGGAGGTCAAGATTTCCGTCTGCAAGCCCCATCCGCCCATAGCCGCGGTGTTGGGCGGCGTCGCCGTGGAGATCCGCCGCTCCCGGGCCGAAAGGCAGAGCTGAAAGCGTGGTATAAATCCCCCCGCCCTCCCTTTTTCAAAGGGGGGAGTTTTGGGGAGGCCTTTTCAACGAGATCTGTAAAGAGGATTTTCCCAAGGGTAGTTTTAAGGAGGCTTTTTTTGCCGGTGGAGGTTGCTAAGTCCCCCTTTTCTAAAGGGGATGGAGAGGGATTTTGCCAGGGTCTAGGTATGTTATAATTCCCCGGCCAAGTTGATAAATGAGCACCCGGGGGGCGCCATTTTCCCGGGAAGGAGTGACGGATATGCCGGCGGCCTATATCGGCCTCGGATCGAACCAGGGCCATCGCCTGCGATACCTGCAGGAAGCCCTGGCCAGGCTGGAGCAGGAGCCGGTGCGGCTGGAGAAGGTTTCGCCCGTTTATGAAACTAAACCCCTAGGCGGCCCCCCCCAGGGCCTCTATTTGAATGCCTGCGCCGCCCTGCAAACCGCCCTCCCCCCCGTCGTCCTGCTGCGACGGATGCAGCAGATCGAGCTGGCCCTGGGGCGGGTGCGGAGAGAGCGCTGGGGACCGCGAACCATTGACCTGGACCTGCTCGTCTACGGTGAGGTGATCATGCGCACTCCCTCCCTGGAGCTGCCTCACCCGCGGCTGGCCGAGCGCGATTTCGTCCTGCGGCCTATGCACGACATCGCCCCGGAACTCCTCATCCCCGGGACGGGAATGACCGTGCGCCAGCTCGCCGCCCGGCGCCCGTCCACGGATGGGGTAGTGCTCTACCGCGTTGAGTGGTACCCCCATTCCTAAATGCAGTCACGGGCTTCCGCTGCCGGCGGGGCCTGCTTCGCCCCGGCAGCGGGCCGCCGGCAGGGAATTCGTTGCCGCATGGGCGGCCCTGCAAAGGTGGCCGTAATTATAGAAAGGAACCCTTGTATCCACGCACAGCAACAGGGGCTGCCCCTTTTGGGACAGCCCCTGGAATGTACCGCAGCGGCAGCTCTTAGAAGAGCCCCTTCACCTTGCCCGTCTCCACGTCCACGTCGATGTTCATGAAGGCGGGGTTGGCCGCCGTGCCGGGCATGAGCGAGATGGTCCCGGCTACGGGGACGACGAAGCCGGCGCCGCCGTAGGTCAGGATGTCCCTGACATAGAGCCGCCATCCCTTGGGCACGCCCTTCTTCATGGGATCGTCGGAGAGGCTCAGGTGCGTCTTCACCATGCAGGTGCCCAGCTTCTGCAGGTTGGGATCCTGCTCCATCCGCTTGGCCTTCTCCAGGGCAATGGGAGCATACTCCACGCCGTCGGCGCCGTAGACTTCCTTGGCAATGAGCTCGATGCGCTGGCGCAGCGGGGTATCCAGCTCGTAGAGGAAGCGGAAGTTGCTGGGCTCGTTGCAGGCATCGATGACGGCATCGGCCAGCTCGAGCGCTCCCTCGCCGCCGTACTGCCAGTGCTTCGAGACGGCCACGCGCGCTCCGGCCTGCTCGGCAAGGCGCCGCACCAGCTTGATCTCGTTCTCGGTGTCGGTGTGGAAAGCGTTGATGCAGACTACCGGGTTGATGCCGGCTTTCTTCACCGTGTTGATATGGTGGATGAGGTTTTCGCAGCCCTTTTCCACCCACTCGAGATGCTCTTCGGTGTAGGCCTTATCCAGCGGCTGGCCGGGCAGCGGCAGCGGGGCGCCGCCATGGCACTTGAGGGCGCGGATGGTGGCCACGATAACCGCGCAGTGCGGGACCAGGCCCGACTCGCGGCACTTGATGTTCCAGAATTTCTCAAAGCCGATGTCGGCGGCGAATCCTGACTCTGTAATGACGTAGTCGGCCAGCTTCAGCGCTACACGGTCGGCAATAATGGAGGACTGGCCCACGGCGATGTTGGCAAAGGGCCCGGCGTGGACAAAGACGGGCTGCCCTTCAATGGTCTGCATGAGGTTGGGGTTAATGGCTTCGATCATCCACGCCGTCATCGCGCCGGCCACGCCCAGGTCTTCAGTGGTGATGGGGTTGCCCTGCTTGTCATAAGCCACGACGATGCGGCCCATCCGCTCGCGCATATCCTTTAGATCCTTGGCCATGGCCAGGATGGCCATGACTTCCGAGGAGACAGCGATGGCGAAGCCGGATTCCATCATGAAGCCGTCCCGCTTCGTGCCTATGCCGATGATGATGTTGCGGAGAGCCTGGGCGCAGAAATCGATGACCCACTTCATCTCCACGTTGCGCGGGTCGATGTTCAAGCGCTTCAGCCCACGGCGCTCGAGGAAGGCGTCGCTGGCATTAAACTCGTGCTGCAGCCGCGAGGTCACCGCCACCATGGCCAGATTGTGGGCGTTCATGACCGCGTTAATGTCGCCGGTCAAGCCCAGAGAGAAGGGCGTCAAGGGGATGCACTGGGAGAGCCCGCCGCCGGCAGCGGAACCCTTCACGTTCATCGTCGGGCCGCCGGAGGGCTGGCGAATGGTGGCAAACACGCTTTTACCCCGTTTCCCCATCCCCTGGGCCAGACCCATGGTGGTGGTAGATTTCCCCTCGCCCAGCGGCGTGGGGGTGATCGCCGTGACGTCGATGTACTTCCCGTCAGGACGATCTTTGAGCCGCGTCAGGACCTTCTTGTAATCCACCTTGGCTACGTAATGGCCGTACGGCAAAAGTTCCTCCTTCTCCAGGCCGAGCTCATCCGCCAACTGGAAAACTGTTTTCATGTTGGCCTCTGCCGCCTCGGCAATTTCCCAGTCGGCATGCTTGGTGGGATCTAAAGGCATAAAAAAACCTCCCTTTTAAAATTTTTGTTTTGCCCTAACCTCCCGCCTATTCACCCGATGCGCTGGATATATTCCACAAAAACGGATGCGATTCCTGCATTAATTAGTTAAATTTTTCACTTATTTTTTAACTCTAGAATTGAGGGGATGCCGGCCAGCGACTGGGCCGTTAGCACGGCCCGCTCCACCGCAGCGGCCACCGCTTCCGCGGCCATGGTCCCGGCAAGGCTTACATCGGCCTCCTCTTCACCCGTCGAGAGGCTGAAGATAATGTCCCCGTCCCACATGGTGTGGACCGGCCAAATGGAGCGGGCGAGCCCGTTTTGAGCCATCTGGGCGATCTTGCGCAGCGCTTCCCGGGAAAAGCGGCCGTTCGTCGCCACGACGCCAAGGGTCGTATTTCCGGGAAATTCCCCGCCGCCGCTTCCCCTCTTCATCAGCTCCGCGGTGCGCTCCATGAACCCCGTTTCGGGATTGCGAGGTCCGGCCAGCAGCCGCCCCTGGCGGTCAAAAACATCGCCAAAGGCATTTACCGCCACCAGGGCGGCGACAACGAGGCTGCCGCAGCGGCAGGAGGCGCTCCCCTGGCCCGATTTCACCGCCTGCTGGATGCCGTAAAACTTGCCCACCGTGGCCCCCGTTCCTGCGCCAACCGAGCCCTCCGGCACCGGTCCCGACGTGGCAGCGAGGCAGGCCCGGTAGCCCATTTCGGCATCGGGGCGGTTGTGCATGTCGCCAATGAACAGGTCGAACAAAATGGCCGCCGGAACAATGGGGACGCGCACCGGCCCCACGGCATAGCCCCGGCCCCGCTCTTCCAGGTAGCGCATCACCCCCGAGGCCGCATCGAGACCGAAGGCGCTGCCGCCGGCCAGGACGATAGCCTGCACCTCTTCAACAAGCCGCGACGGCTGCAGCAGGTCGGTCTCCCTCGTCCCGGGAGCCGAGCCGCGCACATCTACGGCAGCGCGGGCCCCCTCTTCGACCAGGACCACGGTTACCCCCGTGGCCGCATCCAGGTCGCTGCAGACGCCTACCTTGATCCCCTTGATATCGGTAAGTCCGCCCATGGAAGCACCCCTTTCATCATTTGCAGGCGGGGGTGAAACCCTGCCCCTGCGCCTTTTGCGGGCGGGGGCGTAACACCGCTCCCGCGCCAATAACGAGGGGCTGTCCCTTCGGGGACAGCCCCGGCGACCCAGCTGCCCCCGCCAGAGGCTTTCGGGACTGTTCCTTTGCCTTTAAGAAGAGGAATCCGTGCCGGGGTTGCCCGCGGCCTCGCTCTGCTGGAAGGGGGTGCAGGGCTGCACCTTGGCCTTCCCCGCCGCCGCTTTCCCACTGCGCCGCTCGGGGCGCACGGCGCTCTCCGGCTGGACCGCCTCCCGCTCCTTCTTCCGGCGGATGGCCTCCAACTCGGCCAGGCTTTTCCCCTCCACGAGGGCGGTAATCTCCTCGGCATCGAGGGTTTCTTTTTCCAGGAGCGCTTCGGCAATGAGATCGAGCTTATCGCGATTTTCCTCCAGCAGCTTCCGCGCCTTCTCGTAGCACTCGTCGATGGTGCGGCGTATCTCCACGTCAATGGCCTTGGCGATCTCCTCGCTGTAGTCGCGATCCCGGGCCAGGTCCCGCCCCAGGAAAACCTGGTCGTGCTTGCGCCCCAGGGTAATGGGGCCCAGCGAATCGCTCATGCCGTACTCCATGATCATCTGGCGGACCAGGGAGGTGGCCCGCTCCAGGTCATTCTGCGCGCCCGTGCTGATCTCGTCAAAGACCAGCTTCTCCGCCACCCTTCCGGCAAGGAGGGTGGTCACGCGATCCAGGAGCTCGGAGCGGGTCATGAAGTAGCGGTCCTCTTCCGGGAACATGAGCGTGTAGCCGCCGGCACGACCCCGCGGGATGATGGAGACTTTATGCACGGGATCGGTATGGGGCAGCAGGTAGCCCACCAGGGCGTGGCCCGCTTCGTGAAAAGCCACAATTTTCTTTTCAAATTCGCTGATAACACGGCTGCGCTTCTGGGTGCCGCCAATGACTCGCTCAATGGCCTCCTCGATCTCTTTCCGGCCCACGCGCTTGCCGCCGCTGCGCGCCGTGAGCAGCGCCGCCTCGTTGACCACGTTCTCCAGGTCAGCCCCGGTAAAGCCGGGCGTGGCGCGGGCAATCTCTCGCAGGTTAACATCCTCCGCCATCGGCTTGTTGCGGGTATGGACCTTGAGAATCTCCTCGCGCCCCTTCACGTCGGGCACGCCCACGTAAACCTGGCGGTCAAAGCGGCCGGGTCGCAGCAGGGCGGGGTCCAGGATGTCAGGGCGGTTGGTCGCCGCCAGGATAATAATGCCCTCATTCACGTCAAAGCCGTCCATCTCCACCAGGAGCTGGTTCAGGGTCTGCTCCCGCTCGTCATGACCTCCGCCGAGACCGGCGCCGCGCTGCCGGCCCACGGCGTCAATCTCGTCTATGAAAACGATGCAGGGCGAGTTTCTTTTGGCCGTATCAAAAAGATCGCGCACCCGCGAGGCGCCGACGCCTACAAACATCTCCACGAAGTCGGAACCGCTGATGCTGAAGAAGGGCACCCCCGCCTCTCCGGCAACCGCCCGCGCCAGCAGGGTCTTCCCCGTTCCCGGGGGGCCCACTAGCAGGATGCCCTTGGGGATGCGCGCACCCAGCTCGATATACTTGCGGGGATCCCTCAGAAAATCAACCACCTCGGCCAGCTCGGCCTTCTCCTCGTCCGCGCCGGCCACGTCGTCGAAGGTTACTCGCTTGCGGTCACCCTCATGAAGCCGGGCCCGGCTTTTGCCAAAGTTCATCACCCTGTTGCCGCCGCCCTGGGTGTGCTGCATAAAGAAAAAAAATAGGCCGAAAAGCAGCACCAGGGGAAGGGCGTAGGTAAGCACCGTCTGCCACAAGCTGGGCCCGCGGGGCGCGTTGGTTTCATAGGGAATATCTTTTTCCAGGAGGAGGTCGGTGAGGTTGTGATCATCGGGACGCCTCGTCATTACCTTGCGGCCGTCCTTCAGCTCCGCTTCAATTTCGTTGCCGTAAGCCACTACCTTTTCTACCTGGCCTCTTTCCACCTGCTCCACAAACTCGTTGTAGGGGATCTTCTCGGGAGACATGCCGGCGTCAAACATGAGCTTCATAGCCGCGAAAAAAAGCAAGGCCACGATGAGGTAGAAAAAGATCTGGCGTCTAAAGGGCTGCACTGCTGTAAACCTCCTCTCTGCAGCGGTCTCCCGCTTATTAACTATATAATTTTAACACACCGCCCCGGAGCAGGCAACCAAGCGCCCGCGAAAGCCCCTGCAAACATTTTACTCGCCCCGCGGCGCTTCTTGCTACAGCTCGGGGTCAAGAACGTAAATTCCCTCCAGCTGGCGGTATTTTTCGTCATAATCGAGGCCGTAGCCAACGACGAAATGATCGGGTATTTCAAAGCCGCAGTAATCTGGAGTAAACTCCACCTTCCGCCGCACCGGCTTGTCCAGCAGGGTCACCACCTTCAGCGACCGCGGTTTACGGTTGAGCAGGCTGCTGCGCAAGTAGTTCAAGGTCAGGCCGGTGTCAACGATGTCCTCCACGATGAGCACATCTTTCCCCTTGATGCTCTTGTCAAGGTCCTTAAGTATGCGCACCACCCCCGAGGAGGCGGTGTCGGAGCCGTAGCTGGAGACGGCAATAAAATCGATCTCCGCTGGTACTTTCAGCCGGCGCATGAGGTCGCTGGCAAAGATGACCGCTCCTTTCAGCACGCAGACAAGCAGCAGCTGCTTCCCCTCATAATCGGCGGAGATGCGCTCCGCCAACTCCGCCACGCGGCGGCCAATCTCCTCTCCGCCAATTAGCAATGTCAGCTTCTCCTTATTCAACGGCTCTCTCCTCCTGCGTATTTTTTTTAAGCTCCAGGACCAATACCTGCCTGGTCTTTTCGGTAACGCGGTAGGGGTGGGCGATGCGGTGGCCCACTACCCAGATCACCTCGTCGCCCGCGGCTACCAGCAGGCAGTCGTCCCGGCGGTGGTGCGGCACCTTCTGATCGATTAAAAAGTCCTTTAACTTCTTGGAGCCCGGGGCGCCCTGCGGGTGAAAGCGCGCCCCGGGCCAGCGAGTGCGAAGCATGAGCCCGGGGGGCAGCAAGTCAAAGTCCAGGTAGGCCTGGTGCGGCTGCGGCGGCCAGCTCAAGTCGGCGGGAGCGGCGAAGTAGGCCTTGATCGCGCCGGCACCGCCGGGCAAGGGGGTGCAGCCGGGAAGCTGCAGGGGCAGGACCAGGCTGTCCTTTTTCCGAACCGGATCTTCGGCAGTAATAACGAGGCTCCGGTAGGAGCAGTAGGCGCGCACACCGCCCGGCAGGGTCAGCTCCCGCTCCGGCCCCGGCCGCTCCGCCAGCTGCAGCAGCTGCTCCACGTGCCTCCGGTTGAGCTCCCGGCCGGGGAGAAGCTCCAGCAGCGCCCGGTGGGCCACGCGCCCGCGCAGCGCCGCGGGCAGGGCGTTGAGAGCCTCCCGGTTAATGATCAGCCTGCCCTTTTCCCGCCGCACGACCTGTTGGAATTTTTCCTGCGCCTCCGCCTCGAGGTAGGCGCGATCCGCTGCCGCCAGTGCGGCCAGGTGGGCCAGGGAGCGCTTCAGGTTGGGGTTGAATTGCTGCTCCAGGTAGGGGATTAGCTCCAGGCGGATGCGGTTCCGGGTATAGTCCGTCTTCAGGTTGCTGGCATCAAGGAGCGGTTCAAGACCCTCCTGGCGGCAGTACTGTTCAATTTCACGCCGCGAGATCTCCAGCAGGGGGCGGATCAGCTCCACGGAGCCGAAGCGGCGGCGCGGCAAGATCCCCGCCAGCCCGTCAGGCCCCGTCCCCCGGAGCAGGTTTAAGAGCACCGTCTCCGCCTGGTCGTCCAGCTGCTGCCCCAGGGCAATCTTGCCGGCGCCGTGCTTTTGGGCCGCCTCCAGCAGAAAGCGGTAGCGGACCACGCGGGAGGCCTCCGATGCCGACAGCCTCCGGCCGGCCCGGTACGCCGGCACATCGGCGGCCGCCCCTTCAAAGGGCAGCCCCCAGGCCTCGGCCAGCCGGCGCACCGCTTCCGCCTCCCGGCGCGCCTCGGGCCTGATGCCGTGGTCGAGGTGGGCGACAACCAGGGACAGCCGGTAGCGCGGCGCCAGGCGGCGCAGCACGTGGAGCAGGCACAGCGAATCGGGGCCGCCGGAAACGGCCACGAGCACGCGATCGCCCACTTCCAGGAGGCGGTGCCTTTCGATAAAGCGGGCTACTTTTTTTACCAGCATGGCCGTATGCAGGCGCTGCTCACAGCGCCGTCCAAACCTCCACTCGGTCGGGCGTGGAAGCCCGCCCCTGCATTTTTTCCTTTCTGCGGGCGGGGGTGGAAGCCAGCCCCTACCATTATTTTACCATAGTATGGACCCTGGAAATAAATTAAATAAAAAAATGCAACCCTTGAACCCTCGTTCAAGGGTTGCATTGTCCTTCTTTCTCCGGCTAGCCTCTCAGGCGGAGCAGCCGGCACACGGCCACGGTCAGGTCGTCCCGCAACCGGCCGCCGGAGCGGCGCGCCGCTTCTTCCACAATCCGGTCGGCCACGATTTGCGGCGGGCTGTTGCCCATGAGCCGAAGGAATGATAGCAGCCAGTCAAGCCCTCCCTCTGAATCGACGGCCCCATCGGTTACCATGACCAGCAGGTCGTTGGGCTGGAGCTTCTCCACGTAGCTTTCCACCTCTACCCTGGATAGAATCCCCAGGGGCAGGGAAGGAGCCCCTATCCTGAACACCTCCTTGTCCCGCTTGATGAGGCTGGGAGCCGCTCCTATTTTCAACAGCTCAACTTCTCCTTCAACCAGGTCGATGAGAGCCATGTCCACGGTGGCAAAGGATTCCTCGCCCGTGCGCAGCTGCAGCAGGGAGTTGACGCTGCGCAGCACCACTTCTTTTTTAAAGCCTGCCTCCAGCAGGCGTTCCAGCAAGACAACGGTTGCCCTGCTCTCCGCTGCTGCGCGGGGCCCACTGCCCATCCCGTCGCTAAGGATGATCACCTGCTCTCCAGCGCCCAGTTCCAGGAGGCTGTAGTAATCGCCGCAGACCTGCTGGTTCCACCTCGCTTTCTGGGCCAGTCCCAGTTCCATGTTAAAGAGGGGCGCCTGCTCACCCACGCCGGGAGGGAACCGGTTTTCATCGAGTTCGCGGGCCAGCTCGTGCATTATCTCGGCCAAGCCCCGCAGCTGACCCGAAACCAGCTCCTTCCCCTCTTTAACCCTCTGCTCCCAGTACCGGTTTACCTCTATCAGTTCCTGCAGCTTGTTGACCGCCTCGACCAGCACCTCGGGCTGGTGGCATCTTTCCCGGAAGGCGGCGGGCAGATGAGCCATCGTCGCCTCCCCTTCCTTTTCGGCGCGCTCCAGCAGGTCGAGGATCAGGCGATGGTGGCTGTGCAGATCCTTCTCCCAGCAGCGCCGCCGAAACAAGCAGGAACGGCAAACCCGGTTCATCAGCTCCTCCAGCATGGAGGAGCGCTCTTCTTCTTCCCTCCCATGACTGGCTGCAGTGGCCTGGGCAAAGCCCAGCGAGAGCTCGCTGAAAAGCTTCGCCATGTGCCGGATCTGCCCGCTGGCAGCCTGGAGTGCCTTCTCCGGCGCCTCCCCGCCTTCCCCCAGGCCCAGCCCCCCCAGCTGCAGCGACAGCCTGTGGAGCATGCGGGCCGGGATAGCCAGGAATATGGCTAGGGAGAGCAGGCCTTCCCTCCAATATGCTCCCGGCATCTCCCCGGGGGCCAGCAGGAACAGCACCGGCATGGAGAACAGGAACCCTGCTGCGGAGCCCCACCGGCCAAAGGGCTTGAGCAGGCCTGTCCAAAAGCCGCTAAAGGAGAGGGACCCGATATGCAGATAGAAGTGGGGGTTCCCCAACCCCAGTATTGTCCCCGTAATTATTCCCATCGCGGCGCCCCATCCTGCTCCCTGCAGGTAGGCCGGGAGCAGGATGGCCAGGTAGGAGGCGGCGGCTTCTACGGATAAGCCGGCCACCGTAACATTCTTCAGGCCAAACATGGCCAGGAAAAATATGAGAAAGAGGGCCAGGATCTCTTCCTGGGCCGCCACAGGCCTATCCCTGCTCCGGGGAAGGTAATCAATGAGCCGCATCGCCGGCAGCATAACCACGGCTGCCAGCAGGGCGATGATTAGCTCCAGCAGGAGATAGGCCCCGTCCAGGACTTGAGGAGCGTCCAGCAGGACGGGAAGCCGGTTCAGGGCTACCAGCACCGCGGTTGCCGGCAGCAGCGGCCACCGCCGCCTGAAGAGGCGGAGGCAGAGCCCCTCCATGAACCAGACCGCCGCCATCGCTCCCAGGAGGACGAATGCCCCGGGCACGTCACCGCCCGACGTGGCCCGGCCTGCGAGGACGGCCGCCGCCACCAGGAAGCTTTGCCTCGGTTTCTCCCGCAACGCCATGAGCCAGAAAATGGCCCCGAAGGGAGCAATCTCGCCGAGGATGGCGGCCCTGCCCAACAGGAATCCTGTCAGCGCCAGCAGGACGTTGGGCGCGCTGAAGAGGGCTTGTCCCTTCCGGCAGAAGGCCCTTATGGCATTGAACCGCTCCTGGCTACCTCCGGTAGCAGATGTGGCTTCACGGGCAAAGGCTGTCCCATCCATCCTTGCAGACATCCTCCTCCGTTGTCCCGGTGAGACCAATTATAAGGGGGTCATCCTGAAATGTATGTCACATTCAGTAGGGGACAAAAAATTTTTTTGCGACAAATGGGGCCAGGCCTCACCGATTAACCATCCTTCCCGCTACTTTCTGAACGGGGATGACACCGTGCGCCTATTCCTTTATGGCTAGACGCGTCCAATGAAATCGAAATAAGAAGAGAAGATGTGAGTGCATCTGTTGAAGGGCAAAAAGGGCATAAAAAAACACCTTGGCGGTGTTTTTTTCAAGACCTGTGGCGCGGCGGAGGGGACTAATAGTAAGCTTCGCGATACGTCCCCCGGCCTCTTCTCCTGGGTTCGTTATTCCGCTTCAGGTGCTGCAGCTTTTCGTCGCTCTCCTTCAGGAAGCGGGCCAGCTTGTCTTCAAAGGAAGCCCGCTCCTTTTTGCGCGCATCGGCCATTGCCTGGCGAATGGAGAGGCCGATTTTGCCGTTGTCGTCCACCGAGAGCACCTTTACCTTGACCAGGTCGGACTTCTTGAGATAATCGTGAATGTCCTTGACGTAGGAATTGGCCACTTCCGAGATGTGCACCAGCCCGGTCTCTCCCCCGGGCAGGGTGACAAAGGCGCCAAATTTGGTAATCCCCGTGACCACCCCTTCCACAATGCTGCCAACCTCTACGGGCATGCCGTTAAAAAATCCTCCTTGCATAAAACTTGCTTAAGCCTAAGGTTATTATAACTTTTTCGAATCCTTTGTCAATCATCAAGCCGGTACACTATCTCCCCGGGCTTGACCAGGCCCAGCAGCTTTCGCGCCAGCAGCTTGATATAATCGGGCTCATGGAGCCGGGCAATCTCTTCGGCCATTTCCCTGTTGCGAGACTCGTATTCAGAGACCCGCTGCTCCGCCGCAGCCAGCTCCCGCTGCAGCCGGCGGTGTTGAAACACCTGTACCGCCGCCACGGCCAGGAGAAAGCAGAATAAAAGGGCGCCGGAGAGGGTCAGCAGCCTGGCGTAGCCGTAGCTTTTCTGCCGGCGGCGGGGAAAGGGGGCCACCCCCTTCAAGTCCTTCCGTCTCCTCCTACTAATGGGCACCACATCCCCCTAGTCTAGTAGGCAGTGGGCCTGTCGGGCCCCGCCTGCTTCCTATTTTCGCCGCCTGGGGGGAAAGATCCTGCCTGGGCCGGCGGGAGCGCCTTCGCCCCGCCGCCCCAGGCGGAGCAGGAAGGCAAAGCCCCTCCGCCAGTAAGGGAGCAGGTAGCCGCTTAAGAAATAGAAGTACAAGATAAAGCCACCGGCCAGCCCACCGTAGGTGTAGGCATGTATTTCTCCCTGGCGCCGGTAGAACAAAAAGAGGATCGTCGCCGCCGCAGCGGCAGCCCAGAAGAGGCAGTCCGCGGTGACTGAAAGGACGGCGGGGAGGTGCCGGAACTGCAGGCGCAGCGAGCGGTAAACATCGTAAACGGCGGCATAAATCGCTCCCAGGGCCGCCGCTTCCAGAAAGGCAATGAGCTGCTGCAGGGCCGGAGCGGCCACTATTTAAAGAGCCTCTCCAGCAGGTTTTTGCCCCGCGCCCGAGGGTGCTTCTCCTCGGCGTAGGCCAGCTCCAGGATGTAGCCCTCTATGGAGATCTCGCCCTGATCCAGGTTCAGGTGCTTGATGTGCAGATTCTCGCCGCGCACCGCCAGCAGGCCCAGTTCCGTCTCCATGATCACCTCTTCGTCGTCAAAGCTGTCCACGTGAACCACGCCGGTAATCTCGGTGCGCTCCCTGTTCTCGATGACCAGCCGGTGCTGCCCGCCGCGATAGCCGTATTTCTCCTCCATGCCATCCCCTCCTTGCGCCGCTCATCTTTTTCCAATTAATTATATGAGCTTGTTCCATGTTTATGTCTTAATGACAGGAAGGAGGCAGCGCGGTGGTTTGGAAGCGGCAAAAAAGGGGTAAACTGCAGGAGGATTACCGGAGCCCGTAGCGAAGAAAAAGCGGAGCACAATGGGAGAAGAGAAAGGGATGGTGCCATGGATATTCTATACCGCGGCAAAACAAAGGACGTTCTTGCCTACGGCGAGGATCGGCTCCTGCTGCGCTTCAAGGACAGCGTTACCGGAACAGGAGAAATCCTCGATCCCGGGGGCAATGAAGTAGTAGGCCAGCTTGCCGGCAAGGGCAGCGCCTCGCTGCGCCTTTCGGTCTACTTTTTCCAATTGCTGGAGGAGGGCGGCATCCCCACGCATTACCTCGGCCCCGGCCCGGAAGAGAACTGCCTCCTGGTAAAAAAGGCTCGCTCATTCGGGCTGGAGGTAATCTGCCGCGTGAAAGCCTGGGGCAGCTTTGTCCGCCGCTACGGCCAGTACGCCACCGAGGGCATGCCGCTGCCCTCGCTGGTGGAGTTTACCCTGAAGGATGACCAGCGCGGCGACCCGCCGATTAGCGAAGAGACTATGGCGGCGCTGCATATCGCTTCTCCGGAGGAGTGCGCCTACATGAAGAAGACCGCCCGGGAGGCCACGGCCTTGATTAAGGGGAAGCTTGGGGAAAAAGGGCTCGAGCTCATCGATATCAAGTACGAGTTTGGGAAGGCCGAAGGCCGGATCCTCATTATTGACGAGATCTCCGGCGACGGTATGCGCGTTTTGCGACACGGCCGGGTGCTGCTGCCGCACGAGCTGGCCGCGGCCTTCCTCGGATAGGAAAAGCAGACCGCGGGCGGGCATGGAAGCCCGCCCGCGTTTTTAGTAGCGGAAAGCTGCCGGGCGGCTCATGAGCCGCCCCTAGATCCTAAAAAAGATAACATTGCCTTTGCCGGTACCAATATGCATGCAAGTCATCAAAAAGAGGGCCTTGGGGACATCGCCATCTCCCACCTCCAACTTCCCACCTCTCACCTCTCAACTACCAGGCCTTGGCCAGGGTGATATCGCGGTAGAAGTAGTTGACGATCTCCTCGGGGGAACGGCCCTCTTCGGCCAGCGCCCGCGCGCCCCACTGGCACATGCCTACGCCGTGGCCGTAGCCGGTGCCGGCAAGGTAGAGCCCTCCCTCGCCCAGCTCAATCTCTTCGATAAAGGTGGAGCGCATCTCGGTACTTCCCAGGGCCAGCCTCAGCGAGGGGGCGGACACATCCACGTCATTGATTTTAATTTTTGTCGCCCGGCCGGAAGGCCCTTTCTCGCTGATCTCCGCGTTCTGCACGGGGCCGGGGTCCTCCCCAGTTACCTCCCGCACCGCGGCCTGCACCTGGGCCAGGGGGAAGGAGGCGCTCCAGTTCTTCTCCTCTTCAGGAATGATCTTTTCCGCGGGGCTGTCAACGATCTGGATGTAGGGAGGATTCCCCCCCTCGTAGTCCAGTCCCTCATCGGGCAAGGCCGTTCGCGGGCCGGCATAGGCATGGAACCAGGCCTTGATGTAATCGCCGTTGTAAAGGGCCACCATGCCGCGCGTCTTCTCCACGGCCTGGCGGACGCGATCGTTGATCCGCTCCGCGCTGTAGGCCTGGAATTCCTTGAAATCGGTGGAGGCATGGGCATTGCGCTCCGGCAGGCCGCCGCTTTCCTTGATTTTCTGCAGGGTGAAGGTGCGGGCGATGATGGCCTGGGCGCCGAGAGCGCTTTCCGGCCACTGCGGATCCATTTCCGCGGCCACCACGCCGGCAATGTAGTCTTCAAAGTCCATCTCCGCAATGGTGCCGCTTTCGTGCAGGTAGACTCTCAGCCGCGGCTCCCGCCCCTGGTACTCCCGCAGCGCTTCGGGAAGGGGCGGCGGCGCAGCCTCCTTCTGGCGCCGGCAACCGGCAGCAATCGCCAGCGCCGCGCATAGCAGCAGCAAAACAGCCCGCAGCAAGCGAGACATGTTGGTCACCAGCTTTGCCAGTTGTTAAAGGCATTATTTATTTTCCCCAAAGGCGGGCTTTATACCCCTCCAAAAGCCAAAAGGCCGCCTTCTAGCGAAGGCGGCCGCGAAAGCTTTCTTTCCCGATGAACCTCTTACTTCACCTTATCCTTGAAGGCCTTGCCTGCTTTAAAGACGGGCACGCTCAGCGCCGGGATGGTGATCTCCTCGTTCGTCGCCGGGTTGCGCCCTTTGCGCGCGGCGCGGTGCCTCTTTTCAAAAGTGCCGAATCCCACCAGCTGCACCTTTTCATCCTTGGCCACGGCATCAACAATGCTCTCGATTACGGCGTTGACTACCTTTTCCACGTCTTTCTTCGCCATTTCGGTCTTTTCCGATACCAAACCGATCAGTTCAGACTTGTTCACCACTTGTTCCCTCCTGGTTGTAAATTAAGTGATGGAAGCAAATTTTTCACCTTGACTTTGCTAATTCGCTATTATGTTGATGAATCCTGCTTTTTTGGATATTTTTCCCCTCCACCCTTGGCCTCTTCCCACCAGAGATCCAGCTGCTCCAGGGAGAAGCTGCTGAAAGGGCGCCTTGTTTCGGCCACTCTCGCGGTGACATGGGCAAAGCGGACCTGGAATTTGCGCAGCGCCTTTCCCAGGGCCATCTCCGGGTTCACCTTTAAAAAGCGGGCCACGTTGACCGCGGCAAAGAGAAAATCGCCAAATTCTTCTTCTATTCTGCCCGGATCCTCCTGGCGGTATGCATCCATCAGCTCCGCCGCCTCTTCCTTCAGCTTCTCCACCGCCCCCTCCAGGGAGGGCCAGTCAAAGCCGAGCGCCGCCGCCTTCTTCTGGACCTTGTATGCGCCAAGCAGCGCCGGCAGGGCGGGATCAACCCCTGCCAGGCCCGCCGCTCCGGCAGCTTTCTCCCGCTCCTTGGCTTGCTCCCAGCGGCCAATGGCGCCGGCGGGAGTGCTCTCTCGCATCCGCCCAAAAACATGGGGATGGCGGCGGATGAGCTTGGCCGCAATGCCGTCGATGACCGCCTCCAGGTCAAAGCGCCCCGCTTCGCGGGCAATTTCGCTGTGAAAGACTACCTGCAGCAGCAGATCCCCCAGCTCCTCCTGCAGGGCCTCGTAGTCATTCCGGTCAATGGCGGCGACAACCTCGTAGGCCTCTTCAATGAGGCAGCCCCGCAGGCTGCGGTGCGTCTGCTCCCGGTCCCAGGGGCAGCCCCGGGGAGAGCGGAGCAGGACCATGATCTTCTCCAGGCGCCGCAGCGATCCCTCCGCCCCCGGCGGCAGCAGGCTGGCCCCGGGGATAAGCTTGAGCCGGTGGCCGCGCGCCGGGGCCTGGCGCAGCAGGTACCTCACCACTTCATCGCCCTCCAGGGGGTGGCCGGGGACGGCATAGCTGATCCTGGGATGCCGCGCCGCCGCCGCCATCAGGAGAGGGCCCACCAGGCGCGGCGCAGCGGCAAAGCGATCCAGGGCCCGGAAGCGTACTCCCCTCCTCCGGCAGTAGTGGGCGGCGGGGTGCGCTCCCGTCTTAAAGTAAAGGGGCCCGCCCCGCAGCAGCGCCCGCCGCGCCGCCAGGGTAAGATGGCGGGGATGGCCCGGACCCAAGCCGATAATGATGATCTTGCCCATGTCGCCTGCTACCTCGCTATCGCAGTATTTTCCACCGCTCCGCCAGATCGGCCAGCCGCGGCCCAATGCGGGGGAGCAGCTCCAGCTCTTCCCGCGTCAGGCTGCCGGTTAGCAGGAGAAAGAGACCGTAAACAATAATCCCCAGGGCAATGGCCGCCAGGGTGGCCACGCCGTTGGCCAGGCTGAAGGAATAAGCCGGCCCCAGGCAGCCCATGAAGAAGCGGTAGCTTAAAGAGACCGCCGCGGACATGGCGGCAACGGCAAAGGCTGGGACCAGCAGCAGCTCGACCGGGCGGAAGCGCCATCCCGTGGCGCGGGCCACGGCCCAGAGATTGAGCACCGCCGCCACTGCCGTGCCTATGACCGAGGCCAGCGCCGCGCCGCCGATATGCAGGGAGGGAACGGCCGTGAGATGCCAGGCCAGGGCCGCTTTTACGGCGCCGCCAAGGGCCATGTTTATTACCGGGGTCATGGTCTTGCCCAGCCCCTGCAGTATCCCCGTGGTGGAAACATAGAAGCAGAGGGGAATAACCGACCAGGACATGTAGGCCAGGGCATAGCCTGCCGAGGCATGTTTTGCGCCAAAGAGCAGGATGATCACCGGCGTAGCCAGCAGGTAGAGACCCACCGCCGCCGGGAGGGAGAAAAAGGCGGTCAACTTTACGGAAACGGATGTGCGGCTCCTCACTAGCTCGCGGCTGCGCAAAGTCACCGCCTCCGAGATGGCCGGCACCAGGGCCATGCTCAAGGCCAGGGTGACCACGTTGGGGAAGTAGACCACCGAACCGGCCATGCCGGTAAGCTGCCCGTAGAGCCTGGTGGCTTCCGCGTAAAGGTAGCCGATGGCTTTCAGCCGCCCGGGAACAATGAGCTGGTCGATGAGAGTGAGCAGCGGCATGATGAGGGAGCCGAAGGTAATGGGAATGGAGAGGCTAAAGATGCTGCGGACAATCCGCCCCGCCGGCAGCAGCCTCCCCTTTCGCTGCGCCCGCATTCGGGCCATAAATGCGGGGCGGCGCAGGTAGTACACCGGCAGAAGCAGGAGCAGGCCGAGAAAGCCCCCGGCCGCCGTGCCAAAAGCGGCGCCGGCGGCGGCATACTCCAGCCCCCGGCTGAGCAGCGTCACCGCCAGGAGCAGGGAGACAACGGCTCGTCCCACCTGCTCGATGACCTGGGAGGCTGCGGTGGGGAGCATATACTGCTGCCCCTGGAAAAAGCCGCGCAGCGCCGACATCACCGTAACAAAAAATATGGCCGGGGAGATGGCCATGATGGCATAGACCGCCCGGGGATCGCTGTCCGAAATGCGGACAATGAGAGGGGCGCCGAAGAAAAGAAGCAGGCTGATGGCCAGGCCCGTCAGGGTTAAGATCAAAAGGGCGATGCGAAATACCCGCATCGCGCCGCGATAATCCTCGACGGTAATATTTTCAGCAACCAGCTTGGATACGGCCACCGGGATCCCCGCAGTGGAAATGGCCAGCAAGGTGGAATAAATGGGGTAGGACATCTGGTAGAGGCCGATTCCTTCCTCCCCCACGATCCTCGCCAGCCATATTTTCATCACCGCGCCGATGAGGCGGACGCCTATCCCGGCCACGGCCAGAATGGCCGCGCCCCGGATAAACTTGCTGTGGCTCGACAAAGCTCTTCCTTCCTTCCTCTTCCCCTGCTCTTTTTTTATATATTGATTGTATTATATCAGCATCTTAAGGCTTAAACCAGCCCGGCTACTGCTCCATCTGCTTGGCCAGGAATGAGGCCGCCGTTTCCACGAGCTTGAGCTCCAGGTCGGTCATCTTGACCGCGGGGTCGCGGCTGCCCATGACCACCGCTCCGATGGGGTCGCCTTCCGCGATGATGGGCGCAATGACCTCGTTGGCAAAGCGGGGGCCCATGATGTCGTCAGCCCCTTGATAATACTGGTGTTCCGCCGTATTGTTAATCAGCACGCTCTTCCGGCTCTCCATGACCTTCTCCACGGCGCTGCTCACGGGGCGGTTGATAAACTCCTTTTTGGGCGCACCGGCCACGGCAATGATTGTATCCCTGTCGGCAATGTATGAAATATGGCCCATGGCCTCATAGAGCGAATCGGCATACTCCTGGGCAAAATCCCCCAGCTCCCCAATGGGCGAGTACTTCTTTAAAATAACCTCTCCTCCCCGGTCCACGTAAATTTCCAGGGGATCTCCTTCCCTGATTTTCAAGGTGCGGCGGATTTCCTTGGGGATGACAACCCGGCCAAGATCATCGATGCGCCTGACAATACCGGTTGCTTTCAACATTGTTTCCTCCTTTGTGTAGTTCCAGGCATTAACTCTCTGTTCTGAAAGTAGTATTCATCCCCACTGGCGGTTTTATGCATTGGCCGCATCAGGGAAGGTAGATCTCGATCTGGCCGTCACTCCAGAGCGAGTAATAAAACTGCTCGTAAAGAAGGCTCTTCTTCCGCAGGGCCGCCTCCTCCCGGGCTTCCGCAAGCGGGAGTCGCCGCGGCTCCCTGGCCGCCTCCACCCAGTAGAGCTCATACTGCTCCCCGGAGGCAACGACACAGCCGGTGCTGGCTCGGGGATGGGGGAAGAGCTTCTCACGCACCTCCCTGCTCAGAAAGGGGTCGTCTACGGCAACCCATCCCAGGCTGGCGCAGTCCATCCCCTCGCGGGCGGCAAGCTCCTCCACGGGCGCCCCGCCCTGCAGTTCTTCGAGGCAGGCGCGGGCCTCCTGCTCTTCCAGGAAGCGAAAGCGGTAGAGCCTGGCTGCCGCCGGCTGGTAGAGCAGATCCGGGTGCTCTTCCACGAAGCGCAGCAGATCGGCCTCCTGCAGCGAGGCGCCGATGCGCTCCAGGAGAGCGCTCGCCTGCAGCTCGTAGCGGGCCAGGATGTCCAGCTCTTCCAGGGCCAGGCCCAGCTCTTTGCACCGCCGGTGAAGCTGCTCCCGGGAGCCCCCGTAATGGGCCTGCACCAGCTGTTCCAGCAGCTGCTCCCTCCTTTCCCCAAGCTCTTCCGGGGACACGGGCACCCCGGCCTGCTGCGCCGCCTGGTTCACCAGCTCAAAGCCAATCAAAATGTGCAAAATTTCCTGCTCGCTCCGGGAGCGCAGCCTCTCCTCCGGCGGTGACGCCTCCGGGTTGCAGAGCTGCAGCAAATTGATGAAGCGCCGCAGCTCCCCCTCTGAAATGAGCACATGGTTAACCTTCGCCACCGGCCGATCCGCCGCCCGGCAGCCTGCCGCGCAGGCTGAAAGAACCAGCCCCGCCGCCAGCAGCCAGAGCACTGCCCGTCCCGCCATCTGCACCGCCTCCCCGTTCAAGTCAAGCTCTTTCCCGTTCGGCAAGCTCGCCCTCGAGCTCCTTCAAAAAATGGACCAACTCCGGGAGCACCGTCTCCCGTGAGCCCGCTTTAAACTTGATCCGGGCCGGGGGGCCGGCGCTGAAGAAGGCCTGCCGCCGCGCCACGGCCCGATCCCACTTTCTCCCTGGGAGGAAGCTGATCTCCACGACGCCGTCATGCTGCTGCATTGAGGCAATCCCCAGCCGCCGCGCCAGGAGGCGCAGGGCGGCGATTTGGAGGAGGTTTTGGGCCGGGGGCGGCAGGGCCCCGTAGCGGTCGCGCATCTCCTCTTCGATCTCCCGCAGCTCTTCGCCGGAATTCACGGCATAGATGCGCTGGTAAAGCTCGATCTTCTGGTTCTGGCTGCTGATGTAGGAGGAAGGAAGATAGGCGTTCATCTTCAGCTCCAGCCGCGGCTGCGGCTCTTCCTCCCTGGGGGGTAGGTTCTTAATCTTGGCTACCGCCTCCTCCAGGAGGCGGCAGTAGAGATCGAAGCCGATCTCCACCATGAAGCCGTGCTGCTCCGCGCCGAGAATGTTGCCGGCACCACGGATCTCCAGGTCGCGCAGCGCCACCTTGAATCCCGAGCCCAGCTCGGTGAACTCCTTGATCGCCTGCAGCCTCTTCTTGGCGCTTTCGGTAATGATCTTCTCCGGGCGATAGGTGAGGTAGGCGTAGGCGGGCCGGTTGGAGCGGCCCACCCGGCCGCGCAGCTGGTAGAGCTGGGCCAGGCCAAACTGGTCGGCGTCGTAGACCACCAGCGTGTTCACGTTGGGAATGTCCAGCCCCGCCTCAATAATGGTCGTGCTCACCAGGATGCGATAGGCCCCCTCGATGAAGTCGCTCATAATCTGCTCCAGGGTGCTCTCCGGCATGCGGCCATGGGCCACGGCCACGGGGACGTCGGGAAACATGGACTGGACCTTTTTAGCCATGTTCCTGATGCCGGCGATGCGGTTGAAAACAAAGTAGACCTGGCCGCCGCGGTTCAGCTCCCGCTGGATGGCCTCCCGTACCAGGTGGTCGGAGTACTCCGCCACAAAGGTCTGGACGGGGTAGCGGTTTTCGGGAGGCGTTTCGATGACGCTCAAGTCGCGCACCCCCACGAGGGAAAGGTGCAGCGTCCGCGGGATGGGCGTGGCGGTCATGGCCAGGACATCCACGGAGAGGCGCATCCACTTCAGCTTCTCCTTGTGGCGCACGCCGAAGCGCTGCTCCTCGTCGATGATGAGCAGGCCCAGGTCGTGAAACTTGACGTCGTCGGAAAGCAGCCGGTGGGTGCCGATGATGATGTCGATTTTGCCGGCGGCCAGCTCCTCCAGGATCTTCTTCTGCTCCGCCGGTGAAACGAAGCGGCTAAGCTGGGCCACCCGGAAGGGAAAGGGGGCAAAGCGCTCGGAAAAGGTGCGGAAATGCTGCTGCGCCAGGATGGTGGTAGGCACCAGCAGGGCCACCTGCTTCCCCTCCATGACTACCTTGAAGGCCGCCCGCAGGGCCACCTCCGTCTTCCCGTAGCCCACGTCGCCGCAGATGAGGCGATCCATGGGATGGGGCTTCTCCAGGTCGCGCTTCACGTCAGCAATGGCCTGCAGCTGGTCGGGGGTCTCCTCGTAGGGGAAGCTGGACTCGAATTCAAGTTGCCAGGGATGATCGGGACCATAGCTGTAGCCCGGCGCCAGGGCGCGGGAGGCATAGAGAGACAGCAGCTCCTGGGCCAGCTGCTGCACCGATTCCTTGACCCGGCTTTTCACCCGCTGCCACTCCCCGCTGCCGAGACTGTGCAGCCGGGGCGCCTTCCCCTCGGCGCCGATATATTTTTGAATGAGGTGCACCTGGTCCACGGGGATGTAGAGCCTGTCGGTGCCCTTGTACTGCACGAGAAGGTAGTCCCGCCGGATGCCGTCTATCTCCAGGGTGCTCAAGCCCATGTACCTGCCGATGCCGTGCTGCTCGTGGACCACGTAATCGCCCACGGCGAGCTCGCGGTAGTCGCGCAGCCGCACCCCCTCCTGGTGCGCCAGCCGCCGCCTCTTGCGGCGCCGGGGGAGCAGGTTCTGCTCGGTGATCACGGCCAGCTTGAGCGAGGGGATGAGAAAGCCTTCCTGGAGGGGCGAGGCGGCCATCCTCGCCTCGCCGGGAGGCCAGGGTTCCCCCGCCGCCAGGCTCACGCTCAGCCCCTTTTCCTGCAGCAGCTGCTGCAGGCCGGCGGCCCGCTCCCGGTTCGCAGCGGTGAAAAGAACGCGGTAACCCGCCGCTCTCCACTCCTGGAAATCGCCCTGCAGCAGCGGCCACTGCCCGTGATAGTAGGCAGCGTTTTTCCCCTCCAGCTGGTACTCATGAGAAAGCTTCAAGGGCCCGGGGGAGGCGCCGAAAAGGGTCAGGGCGACAACGGGGCCGGGATAGCGGGAAAGCAACTCCTCCATCTCCCAGAAACAGTCCAGCCATCCCGGCAGCAGCTCTCCCTCGGCGAAGGCGGTGCTGTGGTGCTCCAGCAGATCGCGGCGCAAGGAGGCTGCCTGCTCAAGAAGGGCCGCCGGCTCATCCACGGCCAGGAGGGAGCCGGGCTCAAGGTAGTCCAGCAGAGAGTCCCCCTCGCCGTAAAAATACTTGAAGTAGCCGGGGAGAAGATCGAGCCCGCCGGGCTGGGCGAGGCGCTCCAGGTGCCGCATCGTGTTCGTTTTCAGCTTCCCCGCCTTCTCCACCTCGCCCCTTCGCCGCAGCCTGAAGACGGCCTGCTCCAGCTCCTGCTCAATCCACCTGGCCCCTTCCAGGTAAAGCTGCTGCGGCAGGGGCAGTTCATAAGCCGGCAGGATGACGGCCTGCTGCAGATGGGCCGTGGAACGCTGGGTGGCGGAGTCAAAGAGGCGCAGGGAATCCACGAAGCGGTCGAATAGCTCCACGCGCAGGGGCCGCTCCCAGCCCGGGGGGAAAATATCGACAATTTCGCCGCGGGCGCTGCACTGGCCCCTCCCCTCAATGAGGGAAACCCTCTCGTAGCCCCGATCGATTAATTTCTCCAGCAGCTCTTCGCGATCAATCTCCTCGCCCACCTGCAGCGTTACCTGCAGGGCGGCCCAGGCCTCCCGGGGGAGAACCCTGGTGATCAAGGCGGCAAAGGGAGCCACATAGATACCCCCTTCGCCACGACGTAGCCACTCCATGAAGGCGAGGCGCTGCCGGTGCTGCTCCATGCTCCGGGCCAGCAGTTCCGGGGTCACAAAGAGATCTCTTGCCGGAAGAAGGTGGACCAGCCGGGGCGGGAAAAAGGAGAGAAGCTCTTCGTAGAACTTTTCCGCTTTTGCCGCATCGGGAACCAGGAGCAGCAGCGGCCGGCCGCTTGCAGCGGCCAGGCCGGCGAGAAAAAAGGCCCTGGCGCTGCCGTCAAGGCCGGCTACCGCCGCCCGGCAGCCGGAGGCGGCGGAAAGCTTCTTTAACAGGTCCGAAAAGGAGCGATCACGGGGCCATTCCTTGAGCAGATGGTCAAAAAGCATGATCCGCCCCCTTCTTGTGGCTGGAGTATGAATTTTGCGAAAAGTCCCCCGCCGTGGCGTCGCGCGGCATGCTCATTCAGCTTCAAACACAGGCATAGAATCCACGCAAGTTTCGCAAAGAGAGTAAATGAAGAGATCACCGGTGGGCGCCGATTTGATGATCGCCTCGTCCAGCTCGGCGGCCCGCGGGTCCACGCCCATCTGGCGCAGTTCCTCTTCGGTCAAAGAGAGCGAGCCGATGATGGCGCCACAGCAATCGCAGATATAGGTGACCTTCATTTACGCGCGCTCACTCACCATCATATTCAAGGATAATCTCTATTTATGCTTCCCCGGGGCGGCGGACTTTATCCCAGAGCACAAGGCCCCGCAGGAAGAAAAAACAAAATTCCGCCTCTGGCAGACGGAATCTCGCCGCAAATACCCTCCCAGCCGCCTTTTAAGAGGCCCGGTTAAAGCGGTTCATGGCCTCCTCCGGCCCCGCCTCCACCAGGAAGGCCAGCGCCTCCACCGCCCGCTCCACGGCCCGGTCAAGCAGCTCCTGCTCCGGCGGCGGGGGAACCTCCAGGACATAAGTGGCGGCATCGCCTTCGGAGGGCTTGCCGATACCTAGGCGCAGGCGCAAAAAGTCGGCGCTGCCCAGGGCCTCGATGACCGACTGCACCCCCCGGTGCCCCGCGCTGCTGCCGCCGCGACGCAGCCGGATGCGGCCGGGCGGCAGGTCCAGGTCATCATAGACCAGGACCACCTGTCCGGGCTCAAGGCCGTAGCGACGCAGCAGCTCCGCCGCTGCCCGGCCGCTTAAATTCATGTAGGTAAGCGGCTGGGCCAGAAGCAGCCGCTTCTCGCCGCTGCCGGCGGCAGCGCAGAGGGAATGGCGCAGCTGAAAAGGGCTCTCCGCCTTAAGCTGCCGGGCGAGGGCCTCCACAACCCGGTAGCCCAGGTTGTGCCTCGTCCCGCTGTAGCGCGGGCCCGGATTGCCCAGCCCCACAATGGCGTAGAGAAATTTTTCCTTGGGCCTCTTTCGGAAGAAAATTACTCTTCGGCCTCCTCATTCTCCGGCACTCCAGGAGCAGCCCCTTCAGCTTCTTCCCCGGCTGCAGGCACCTCTTCAGCCTCCGGAGCCAGCACCTGCACCAGCAGCTCTTCCGGCGCCGTCAGCAGGGACACGCCATTGGGAAGCTGCAGCTCACCGGCGCTGATGCCATCCCCGATCTGCAGGGATGAAATATCCACTTCAATCTGCTCGGGTATGTTCGCCGGCAGGCACTTGACGCTCACTTCCCGGGCCAGCACCTGGAGAATGCCGCCTACGCCCACGCCGGCGGCTTCCCCAACGAAGTTCAGGGGAACGTTCACTTCAATTTCCTCTTCCATGGAGATGCGGATAAAATCAACGTGCAGCAGCCTGTCCTGCTGGAGGATATGCCGCTGCATCTCTTTCACCATGACCGTCTCCACCTGCGGCTGGGCTCCGTCGATCTTCAGGTCAATAAGGATGTTGGTGCCCAAAGCCAGCACCTGCCTCAGCTGGCGGGCGTCCACCAGCAGCGATTGCGTCTCCTTCCCCTGGCCGTAAATAACGGCAGGGACCTTTCCTTCGCTGCGCAGCCGGTTCAGCTGCCCCTTGGTCAGGCGCGGGCGTTTTTCTGCTTCCAGGACTATGCGTTCCATGCTCCAACCTCCTCCACTTCTTCTTCAAGCGGCCGCCTGGCGGCTGCAGATGTTGGTTTATACGAAAAGCTCGCTCACCGAGCGCTCCTCGTTGATGCGGATAATCGCTTCTCCGATGAGCGGCGCCACGGAAAGAACTTTAAACTTCACCCCTGCGGGGATACCCTCCACGGGTATGGAATTGGTGCAGATAACCTCTTCAAGGGGCGCCCTGCTGAGCCGCTCCAGGGCCGGCCCCGAAAAAACGGGATGGCTGCAGCAGGCGTAAACCCCGGTGGCCCCGGCTTCCATCAAGGCTTCCGCGGCGAGAACGATGGTCCCCGCCGTGTCAATGATATCATCGATAAGTATGGCCACCATGTTTTTCACTTCGCCGATGATATTCATGACCTCAGCCTGGTTGGGAGCGGGCCTCTTCTTGTCGATGACGGCAATGGGGAGCCCTAGCCTGTTGGCCAGCTCGCGGGCCCTGGTTACGCCGCCAAGATCGGGAGAGACCACCACTCCCCGGGAGATATTTTTCTCCTTCAGGTAGTCGGCAATGATGGGCACGGCGGTGAGATGATCAAAGGGAATATTGAAAAAGCCCTGGATCTGTCCGGCATGGAGATCCATGGCCACCACCCTGTCTGCCCCGGCGGCGGTGATGAGATCGGCCAGGAGCTTGGCCGTGATGGGGTCGCGCGCCCTGGTCTTGCGGTCCTGCCGGGCGTAGCCGTAATAGGGTATGACTGCATTTACCGAGCGGGCGGAAGCCCGCTTGGTGGCATCAATAAGGATGAGCAGCTCCATGATGTGCTCGTTGATGGGTGCGCTCATGGGCTGGATTAAAAAGACGTTGGTCCCGCGAACGCTCTCCCGGATGCCGATCTGGATCTCGCCGTCGCTGAAGCGGCCCACCTCCGCCTTTCCCAGGGGGATCCCGATGTACTGGGCAATCTCCTCCGCCAGCTTGCGGTTGGCGCTGCCGCAGAACAGCTTGATCTTGTGGCTCACCTCAACAACCCCCCTGAAATTTTTTGCTGCCCGTGTCTATTTCTTCTCTTCCTCTCCATCTTTCTCCTTCTGCGCATCGCTTTTCCTCAGCAGGCGGGGCGCCACGCCCGGGCAATTCTTCTGCTCCGGCCTGGCTATGGCCAGGGCGTCGGGGGGGACATTTTCCGTAACCGTGGTTCCGGCGGCGACAAAGGCGCCTGCGCCTATTTCCACCGGGGAGATAAGATTGCTGTTGCAGCCGATAAAGGCGCCTTTGCCTATGTAGGAGCGGTGCTTCCGGCGCCCGTCAAAATTGACCACGATCACGCCGGCGCCCACGTTTACCCCGCTGCCAATATCCACGTCGCCCACGTAGCTGAGGTGGGGCACCTTGGTGCCGGCATCGATGCGCGCATTTTTCACTTCCACGAAATCGCCTATCTTCACCCTTGGCCCGATGCGGCTGCCGGGGCGGATGTAGGCAAAGGGGCCCACCAGGGCCTCGCTCTCAATGACGCTCCTCTCCGACACCGACTGGCGGAAAATGACTCCATCGTGGATCTCGGTGTCGATAATATGCGCCCCGGGGCCGATGCGGCAATTGGAGCCGATGACCGTGCGCCCTTCAATCACCGTCTGGGGCATGATCACCGTGTCCGGGCCGATGTGCACGCCGAAGTCGATGTAAGTGGAAGTGGGATCGACAATGGTCACCCCCTGCCGCATGAGGGCGCTGTTGATCCGCTGCCGCATGATCTCCGCCGCCTCGGCGAGCTGGCAGCGATCGTTGATCCCCAGGACCGCCCGCCAGTCTTCAATGCAGCAGGCGCCCACGGGAAGGCCCTCCTCCTGCAGCAGGCCGATGACGTCGGTGAGATAATACTCCTGCTGGGCATTGTCCGTGGTAAGCGCGGGCAGGCGGCGGCGGAGATGCTTTAAATCAAAGCAGTAGGCGCCGCTGTTAATTTCGCCGATCTGCTTTTCCTCGGGTGAAGCATCGCTCTCTTCAACAATGCGAATCCTCCCGTCGGCATGGCGGACGATGCGGCCATACCCGGAAGGATCGGCCAGCGTGGTGGTCAGCACCGTGGCTGCATTGCGGCCGTGCTCCTGCAGCAGCTGCTCCAGGTGCGCCGTCTCTATAAGCGGGGTATCGCCGCAAAGGACGAGCAGCAAGCCCTCCTCCGGCAGCTGCGGCAAGGCCTGCATGAGGGCATGGCCGGTCCCCAGCTGCTCCTCCTGAAAAGCATAGCGCCACCCGGTGCCCATTTCCTCTTGCACCAGGTGAGCGCCCCTGCCGATAACAATAATCACCCTCCCGTCGGCAACTGCAGCGGCGGCCTCAGCGACATAGCGCAACATCGGCCGCCCGCAAAGGGGGTGCAGCACCTTGGGAAGGGAAGAAATCATTCTCTTGCCTTCTCCCGCCGCCAGGATTACGGCCCACGTTTCTCCCATGGGAGCGCCTCCTCGAAGTATAATCAATATTATACCCCATTATACTACAGGCGGCGGAGAAGCAACAAAACTTTTAGCTTAAGCCCATTCCCTAGCCGCTGACGGTCTGCATCTCCAGCTCTTTAAAGTAGGCCTCCAGGATCGCCTGCTGGATCTCCTGCCGCGCCTCGGTATTGATGGGATGGGCGATATCCCTGAACTCCCCGCTGGGGGTGCGCTTGCTGGGCATGGCCACAAAATAGCCGTTGTTTCCCTCGATCACGCGGACGTCATGGACCACAAACTGATTATTCAAGGTAACCGATACGATCGCCCTCATTTTGCCCTCGTGGTTGAGCCTTCTAATGCGGACATCTGTTACCTTCAACAAAGGACCACCTTCCCGGTTATAAAATTGACAAAAAGCTGTCGTTCTTCTTAATAATGCAACTAATTCAACGATCGGCTGACAAAATCCTGCCAGGTAAAATATAAAATAAATTTAATACTTTTTGAGGGCCTGCCGCACCACCTCAAGATCGCTGATTTTGTCCACATCGGTACCGATCTCTACAAAATTGCAGGGCACGGCGCGGCCCCGGACCTGCAGCATCCGGGAAAGGTAGCTTTCCAGATCGGCCACGGTAAGCAGGTTCAGGAGAAACTTAAAGATAAAGCTCGTCGGCATGATGCGGAAGAGCTTAAGCGGCTTTTTCCGGTAGGCGACAAAGAGGTGAAGCCGGGGATAGGCCTGGTTAAAACATACCGGGCGCAGAAGGGCGATGTTGCCGCCGGTGAAACAGCCGTCCCGCAGCCGTACATAGGTGCGCTTCATCATGGGGAAACGCTCGCGGCAGCACTCCCGGGTGAGGATGGGATAGTAAAAGTCGTCGTCGTAGGGCGCGCAGATCTTGAGGAAGCCCTCAATGGCCTCCTTGTTGATGAGGGGAATATCCGCCGTCAGCATGAGGCAGAGCCGCTGGGGATCCACCTGCTTCAATCCGGCGCCGGCATTTTCCAGCAAGCTCCCCGCCTCGGGAACGGGGATAAAGCGATAGCCCTCTTCCAGGAGCTCTGCCAGCTCCTCCTGGGGACCGACCACGTAGATCTTTTCAATCAACTCCGACTCGGCCAGGGCCTGGAGAATGTAGCCGAGCATGGGGCGACCGTGGATTTTAATGAAGGCCTTGTTGGAGACCCCCTCCTGCTCCGTCAGCGGCCCGCCATTACCTCCGCCGGCCAGGACGACTGCGTCAAACATGTTCTCACTCCTTCCGCTCATGCACGTGGGATATGGTCCAGCATAAAAAGGCCCGGTTTCCCGCCTCCTCCAGGGCGCGGGCAGCCGCGCGGGCCTGCGGCAGGCTGTCGCAGAGGGCAAAGAGCGACGGCCCGCTGCCCGACATGGCCGGATGAAGGCCCAGCTCCAAAAACAGCCGCTTTAGCGCCTGCAGGGGCGGCTGCTGCGGCAAAACGGCTGCCTCCAGGGTGTTGGTCGCCCCCCCGGCAAACCAGAGCCGGAGGGCGCGCCTGCTCCGCTCGCGGACGGCAGCGATTAAAGGCTCCAGGCGGGGGCTCATGAACAGGCCCGGATTCAGGGCGGCGTAAACCTGTGCCGTGGACAGCTGCAGGCCCGGCGGCAGGGCCAGGACAACCCAGTGGAAGGGCAGCGCGGGAAGGGAAGCCACCTTCTCCCCCCGCCCCTGCACCAGCGCCGTCCCGCCCAGGAGGCAGTAGGGCACATCGGAGCCCAGGGCCGCCCCCAGTTCCAGGAGCTCGGCAAGGCTCAAGCCCAGCCCCCAGAAGGAGTTGAGCCCCTTCAAGGCGGCGGCGGCATCGCTGCTGCCCCCTCCCAGGCCCGCCGCCACGGGGATGCTTTTAAAAAGAGATATCTTTACGCCGGGAAGAGGGCGCCTCTGTCCCGCCTTCTCTGCCAGCAGCGCCGCCGCGCGGCAGACAAGGTTGTCTTCGCCGGAAAGGGCAGGCTCGGAGCAGAAGAAACGCCAGCCCGGCTCCCGATGCGGTTCCAGCAGGAGGGTGTCAGCCAGCGACAGCTGCTGCATCACCGAGAGAAGATCGTGGTAACCGTCGGGACGGCGCCGCAGAACGGTCAAGCCCAGGTTGATCTTGGCCGGAGCCCTGATGGCGACTGCCTTCTCCATGATGAAGCGGTTAAAGCATCTTGACCAGGCGGGGGTTGTCCGTGATGCCGGGGATGCGCCCCCTCTTGGCCACCGCCTTATTCTCCACCTCTTTCAGGTCCATGGTCATGTCGATGGCCGGAGAGCGGGCGATGTAGCTGCCCACCCCAAAGGAATCCGCTCCCGCCTCGGCCAGCTGGGCGATCTTTTCGGGATCGAGCCCGCCGGAAACAACAATTTTCACCGAGCTGAAGCCTCCCTGGTCCAGCCGGGCCCGCACTTCGCGAACCAGGTCCGGGGTCACACCGCCTCTTTCAGAGGGGGTGTCGAGCCGGATCCCGTAGAGCCTTTCCCCCAGGGCCCGGGCTACCCGCAGCGCCTCCTCGGCTTCGTCCTTGAATGTATCCACGAGAATAATCCGCGGCTCCTCCGCGGGGGCGAAGGCATCGTAGGCCTGGGCCAGCTTGACGGTGTCGCCGGCAATTAAAAAGGCTGCATGGGGCACCGTCCCCGAAGGCCTGCGCTGCAGAAGCAGGGCCCCCAGGATGCAGCTGCAGCCGTCCGCGCCCCCGATCACCGCCGCCCGCTCCATCACCGGGGCCACGGCCGGGTGGAGATGGCGCGCGCCAAAGCAGAGCAGGGTGCGGTCCCCGGCGGCCTCCTTGCAGCGACGCGCCGCCGTAGCCCAGCCGCTGGCGCTGGCCAGCATGCCCAGGATGGGAGTTTCGTAGATGCCGAAGTTGCCATAGGGCCCCTTTATGCGCATGACCACCTCTTTGGCGGCCATCTTTTCGCCCTCGGGAAGGCACCACACCTGCACCCCGGCGTGGCGCAGCAGGTGGAGCACCTCTGCCGCCCCGGCAAAAAGGCCCTCGCGGGAGGCGAAAATCTCCGCGGTGACTTCCGCCTGCGCCAGGCCCATGGAGTTGAGCAGGTCCCTGGTGCGCACAAAATAGATATCGGTGGTCCAGCCCTGTGCTATCTCCTCGTGCGAAGCCGAATGAAAGCGATCCCGGAATCGCCCGGAAGCTTCAGGCAGCGCCTTCTCCACGTCAGCCAGCGTGATTAGATCCACTTCCCTTTTCGCCTCCAGCTTATTTAAGCAGGGTCACCCCGAGGGTTTTCTCCATCTCCTGCAGGGCAAAGCGGTGCGCCTCTTCATCGATTCCGGCCACCGCACCCGGGAAGACCGACACGCGGTAGTTGCGCATCCGCGCGTCCGCCGCCGTGTAAAGAACGCAGATGTTGGTGACCACGCCGGTAAGCTCGATCTCCGTGACGCCGTATTCCCGCAGCGTGAGATCAAGCTCCGTCCCGTAAAAGGCGCTGTAGCGCCGCTTGTAGATTATCCTCTCCCCGGGCAGGGGAGCGAGCTCGGCCACCACCTTCCCCCCTTCGTCGCCTTCCAGGCAGTGAGGAGGAAACATCTCAAACTCCAGGTCGCCCTGGCGATGGCGGTCGCAGATAAAGATGACCGGTTCTTTATTCTGCCGGTAGAGATCGAGCCGTTCCTTGATCGCCGGGACGATCTTCTCCCCGGCCGGGCCGATATACAGCGCCCCCTCGGGCTTGATGAAGTCATTGAGCATATCGATGACCAGCAGGGCTTTCACCTGTACCCCCCCTTTTTAAAAAATAACAAAAAAATAATTCCACAATTGCGGTCCCGATCCTTTTTTTAATAAAAAGTATGCCCGCCGGAGCGGGCATACCTGCCGTCTTTAAATATTTATGATTCCTTGCGGAGCGTGCGGTTGGCCCGTTCGATAGCCTTCGTCACCAGGTTGCCGCACTGGCGGGAGCTTACGCTGCCCCAGCCCTCGCGGCGAACCAGGTCCTGCACTCCCAGTTCGGCGGCGAGCTCATACTTGAGTTCCTCCGACATCACCGGGCGGCGACGTGCCACAGCATCAACTCCTTTTCAAAGAATTAAAGACGGCATTTTTATTTTGCTGACTTTAGAGCTGCTTTAACCCATGTGATTACTGGAGGCGCTGAGAGAGATGTGATTTATTGAACAAAAAAACCGGCACTCCTCCGCCCCGGTCCCGGTTTTTTGTAAATTTTTAAATCAATAACTTACAAGCCTGCGGAACGGCACCTTTTGTCCTCGTCGAAGCTCAGCTTCACCGTTTCTGTGAGCACATCAGCATAGGTGAAAGAAACCCTCTGGAAGTAGTTGGGCTCGTCGATGCGGACCACGAAAATGGAGGGATAAGTGCTCTCCAGGATGCCCTCCTTTTCAAAGGTCTTGCGCCGGCCGCGGTTTGCCTTGAGCTTGATTCTTTCTCCTACGTGAGGCTCGAGCTTTTTGCGGATTTCAAGAAGGACGTCTTTGGACACAGAAAAAACCACCTTGTCAATGCCTTTTCAAAAAATATTAACATAATCCGCGCGATTTGTCAAGAAAACAGGCCTTTTCCGGGGCTGATCGCCGCCCTGCGGCATTTTAATGGGTAAACCTGTCGGCAATGGTGGTGGCCCCATAAGATTCGGGCTTGATGCGGGCGCTATAGCCGCTGCCGATGACCATGCCCACCACTTCTTTAATAATTTCGCGGGTTTCCCCCTGTTCGCCCACATCAAGATGTATCTCCACGTTCATGTCCGAGGTCCCGTTTTCAGCGAGCTTCTCCGTGATCTTGGCCGCCACTTCGAGGCTGAGGAAAGTCTCGTAATAAATGCGCTGCCGCAGGCTTTCCATGTAGCGGGTTTTCTGCTTGCGGTAGTAGAAGCGCCCCCCCTTCCCCAGGCGGTGGATGATAATGGCGGTGACAAAGACCACGCTGCGGCGTGTGTAGGCGTGAGAATCGGTGCCGATGATTAGCTTGTACTGGTCGTCGGGATTCTCGCTGGAGAAGGTGCTGATATCTTCAAATACAGCCTCAAAGGAGAGCTTTCCCCTGGTGGGGCTGTAAAATTCCATCCTTAAAACGACCTTTCTCCTTTAAATTTCATAATAATTGTAAGCGATCCGGGCCATCATTGCAAATTGCTCCGGCGATAGCTCTTCGGCCCGGGCCTGGGGCTCAACGCCGGCCCTGTGCAGCAGGTCGAGAAGATCCTCCCTGCTCCGGGAGAAAAGGCCGTCCAGGCTGTTGACCAGCATTTTACGGCGCTGCCGGAAAGATGCCTGTACTATTTGCCAGAAAAGCGCCTCCTCGCCGGGGTCGAGGAGGCGGCGACGCGGCTGTAGCCGCACTACCGCGGAGTCAACCTTCGGGCGGGGCCAGAATACATGCCGGGACACGGGAAAGAGGATGGCGGCGTCGGTGTAGTAGCGGCAGAAGACGGAGATGGCGCCGTAGGAGGCGCCGCCCGGCGCCGCTACCAGCCTTTCGGCAACCTCCTTTTGGAACATGAGCACGGCTTTGGTAAAGGGAAAATTTTCTTTAAAGAGGTTGTAAAGAAGGGGCCCGGAGATTTTATAGGGGAGATTGGCCACAAGGGCCGGCGCCGCTCCCGGACCGAAATGGGCCTCGACGAACTCGCGCCACTTCACCTTCAGGGCATCTCCCTGCAGCACCCTTACATGGGGAAAGGGCTGCAGCAGCTCGGCCAGGGCCGCAGCCAGACCGCCGTCCAGCTCCAGGGCAAGAAGGAAGACGCCGCGTTGGGCCAGAAGTGCCGTGAGGGCGCCCGCGCCGGGGCCGATCTCCACGGCGGTATCTCCGGGAGCCAGCTCCGCCGCCTCCACAATCTTGCGGGCAATATTGCCGTCAACTAAAAAATTCTGCCCCCAGCCGCGCCGCGGCTGCAGCCCTCTCTGCTTTAAATAGAGCATGAGGCGGCGCGGCGAGGTGAGGTCGGGAAGTTCAGGCATGCCGGGCATGGCCACCCTTCCTTCAATGTAAGGCTCAAATTATTTTTCCTTGAGAATATAGACTTTTACCCCGCGCCGCAGGCCAAACTTGGCCACGTCACGGTGGTAATCGTAGAGCAGGTCAATCCTGTAGCCCTTGATCGCCCCGCCGATGTCCTCGGCCCGGGCAAAGCCGATCTTGCCGATGCCGGGGATGGGCTCAATGTAGAGGAGGCTGCCCAGGGGGATGACGCGGGGATCCACGGCCACCAGCCGCGGCGAGCTGAGCGTGCCCAGACCCTGGACCGCCTTCTTGCCGGTGTAAGTGTAGCCATTGTTATAGGGCCCGGTGCAGAAGGCATGTCCATTCCGATCCAGCGGGCAGCCCGAGCCGGGCGTCCCCGGGCAGTAGGCCGTGGCTGTCACCGTGAGGACGCGCTCGAACTCCATGACCCTGCCCTCCCGCTCCAGGGTGGTGTTGGTCCCCTGTTCCACGATCCGCGCCTGCGGCTCCTCCAAAAGCAGGGTCCCCACGATCTCTCTTTTTACCTCTACCCCGTTTTCGGTGGTCACCTCAATGAGCTCTTCCTGGAGCCCGGGGCGCCCTTCGCGGATCACCCGGGATAGCCCGCGATCGAGCTGGGGATTTTCCCGGACAACCTCCTCGTAGGGAACGTTGCTGCGGCTGCTCACATAGTGCTTCTGCACCCGGATTATTTTGATGAACGCACCCTCGTAAACTTCTTCCAGACCCGCCGGTTCGATGCGGTCAAAAGGCCCCAGTTCAAAGCCCTCCGCGGCCAACATCTCCCGCACCGGAACAACAGGGGTCATGATAAAGGAGAGCTTGTTCCCATCCACCACGACCACTTCAAAGGCTTTCTGCACATCAATGCGTGTGTGGCGTCCCAGCAGGGAGCCGCGCTCGGGTATGACCCGGTCGCGGGGATGGAGCTGTATGCCCCTCTCCTGCAGGAATTCCTCCACCGTGCGACTGAAGCTGTGGGCGGTAAACAGCTCTTCGCCGTCAACGTATAGGGTCACGGTATGGCTGGCATAATGGTAGAGCAGGAGTGCAAGAAGGGCCAGCCCGCAGTAGAAAAGCAGCAGGGAGTGCCTGCGGCAAAAAGCGATCGCCGTCGCGCCCAGTTCCTGGAAACTCTTTTTTGCCGGCAGCAGGTTTAAGCCGCGGCTCGCCCTTCGTACAGGCAGGATTTCCATTGTTCTCCTCTCCTTCACACCAGTCTATTCTATCCGCCGCTCCCGCTCCCGTCAACTCCAAAGGAATGCAGGATTTAGTCTAGCCTGAATAGTCTATGCTTATCCCCAATTCTATATTTGGACAAGTGGTAAACTAAAAAAAATAATGACAAAAACAGTCCAATGCTTTATAATTAAATTAACTTGTGGTAATATTTTACCTGGTGAAGCAAATCTTTTCCGGAAAGGAGGCCTGCTGCTCCCAAGGAAAAGCTTTCTTGTGCTCAGCCCCGTAGAGTGCCAAAAATAAAGTTTCAAGGAGGTTGTTAGCAGATGGCAACTTTGCAGGAGATCACCGCCAAGCTGCGCGGCAAGATGGAGGCCGTGGATCCGGCCAAGATCAAGGGAATGAACGCTATCTACCAGTTTGACCTTTCCGGCGACAACGGCGGGGTCTTTCATGTGAAGGTGGTCGACGGCAACGCCGAGATCATTGAAGGAGCTTCCGACAACCCCAATATTACCATCACCATGGCCGCCGATGATTTTGAAAGCTTGCTTGATGGAAAGCTCAATGCCACCTCCGCATTCATGGCCGGCAAGCTGAAGATCAAGGGCGACATGTCCCTGGCCATGAAGCTGCAGAGCCTGCTTGGCTAAAAGCAGAAAGCCATCCTGCGGCCGCTGCGAAGCAGATATTTTGACATACATATCTTCCCGGGAGGAAAGCAGCGCCGACGCCGGCCCTGGTAGCTTCCAGGTCCGCGAGTGCACCTGGAAGAAGGGGCCGGGCAGACAAGCGGAGGGCAGATGCCCTCCGGTGCATGAAGAAAGGGCCCTTTCATTAAGGGGCCCCTTATTTTTCCCTTCTGCAACGGGCCCTCCGGCTAGGGGAGGACCTCCAACCTCACTGTGCCCACGCCGTAAGGAAGCAGGCCGATTTTTTCAGCGGCGGCGCGGGAGAGGTCGATAATGCGCCCCGGCACGAAAGGCCCGCGATCATTTATGCGCACCTCAACGCTGTGGCCCGTTTTTAAAAAGGTTACCCGCACCTTCGTCCCAAAGGGTAGGGTGGGGTGGGCCGCGGTAAAGGCGTTCGGGTCAAAGCGCTCCCCGCTGGCCGTACGCGCTCCGTGCAGGCCGTCCTCGCCCCCGTACCAGGAGGCAAGGCCCTGCTGCACGCCGGCGGGGCGCTCGCCGCGCGCAGGCAGCGCTGCCGCGCGCTCCCGTGGAGGCTGCGGCGGCGCGACAAGGAACAGTTCCTGCCGCTGCTCCATCCGTCCCAGGGCAACGTCGCTGCGCTCCAGGCAGCTGTCGCCACAGTCCAGAACCGCCCTCTCCCCAGCCCCCAGGCCCCGTCCCATGGCCAGCCCGCTGGAAGCGGCCGCCAGGGCCAGCAGGAAAAACCCCGCCTTCCCACGCTTAAGGCCGGAGAAGCCAAGGCCGAACATGGCTCTTCCCCCTCTCCTCGTTTCTCTTTCTATATCTGCTCTTTATTCTATTATATATATTCAGCTATAAGCGGATGCATGACGACATTTATGGCTTCGCCGGCCAAAAAAGGCGGGCCATATTGCCCTGGATGAGGCGCGCGAGGGTATCCAGCTCCATGCCCAGTTCCAGGGCCACCCGCTGGTACGTGGCCCTGACGAAGGCGGGCTCATTGCGCTTGCCGCGATGGGGCACGGGGGAGAGGTAGGGAGCGTCGGTTTCCAGCAGAAGGCGGTCGGCGGGAATGTCCTTTAACAGGGCCCGCAGCTCGTGCGCGCGGGGATAGGTCACCGGCCCAGCAATGGAGATGTAAAAGCCCAGTTCCAGGAAGGCGTCCAGATCCCTGGAGGTGCCGGAAAAGCAGTGGGCGATGCCGCCCCGCGGCGGCCTCATTTCGCGCAGCAGCTGCAGCGTTCTCGGATGAGCGTCGCGGCTGTGGATGATGACCGGCTTGTTCAGCTCCGCCGCCAGCTCAAGATGCTCCCGGAAAACTTTCTCCTGGACGGGGCGAGGTGAAAGGTTGCGGTAAAAATCGAGGCCCGTTTCACCGACGGCCAAAACGCGCCGGTTTGCCGCCAACGCCGCCAGCTTCTCCCGGTAGCGCGGCGAGGCCTCCGCAGCCGCATGGGGATGAACCCCCACGGCCGCCCACAGCTGGGGATAGCTTTCGCTGAGCTCAACCGCCCTCGCCGAGCTGGCCTCGTCGGCGCCCACGTTGATGATCATGCCCACGCCGGCCTCGCGGGCGCGGGAGAGCACCTGGTCCAGGTCGGGCTCAAACTCGGGAAAGTTGAGGTGGGCATGGGAGTCAATGAGCGGGGCCAATGTCAGCGCACCTTGCTCCCCGGGGCCAGCGGCCGGTCAAGCGTTGTCAGGGCCAGCCTGCCCTGGTCGTCCTCCGCCGCCAGGATCATCCCCTGCGAGAGAACGCCCCGCAGCTTAACCGGCTTTAGGTTGGCCACGTAGAGGACCTGCCGGCCGATGAGCTCCTCGGGCCGGTAATAGCGGGCAATGCCGGCCACAACCTGGCGCCTCCCCTCGGCGCCGAGGTCCACGGTGAGCTGCAGCAGTTTGTCGGCCCCAGGTACGGCGGCAGCCTCCACGATGGTCGCCGCCCGGAGATCAACCTGGGAGAACTGGTCTATGGTGATGAGGCCGCTCTCATCCGCCGGTGCGGCGCTCTCCCGGGCCGCCTGACCCTTCGCTTCTTCTCGCGGGGCCTTCTGTTCCCCGGCGGCGCGATGCAGCTCCCAGCCCAGGTTTAGGCGGGGGAAGAGATCCTCCCCGCGGCGGATTGCCGTACCCGGCTTCATCCGGCCCCACTGCCGCAGGCTGTCCCAATCACGGGCCCCGGCATCTTCTTGCAGCCCGATCTGGGCCCAGATTTTCGCCGGTGTGCGCGGCATGAAGGGTTCCAGCATGACGCCGATGAAGCGGATGCTCTCCACGAGATTGTAGAGAACCGTCCCCAGCCGCTCCCGTTTGGCCGGATCGCGGGCCAGCTCCCAGGGGGTGTTCTGATCGATGTACTTGTTGCTGCGCCGCACCAGGGCCCAGAGGTCAGCCAGTGCCTCGTGGACTTTCAGCTCATCCATGCGCCGCTCCATCAGCACCGGCGTCTGCAGGGCCAGCTCCCGCAGATCGGCATCGCTTTCCTCCCCGGAGGGGGCCGGAGCAGGGAGGACGCCGTCAAAATAGCGCTCCACCATGGTGAGGGTGCGGCTCACCAGGTTGCCCAGGTCGTTGGCCAGATCGGTATTGATGCGCTTGATCAGCGCCTCCAGGCTGTAAACCCCGTCCTGCCCCATGGGGATCTCCCGCAGCAGGAAGTAGCGCACCGCGTCGGAGCCGTAGCGCTTGGAGAGGAGCATGGGATCAACCACGTTGCCCTTGGACTTGGACATCTTCCCTTCCTGCAGCAGGAGCCAGCCGTGCCCGAATACCGTGCGCGGCAACGGCAGGCCCAGGGCCATGAGGAAGATGGGCCAGTAAATGGTGTGGAAGCGCAGGATGTCCTTGCCGATTAAGTGCACGTCGGCGGGCCAGAAGCGGGCCATTTTATCGCTGCCCGCTTCGCCGTAATCAAGGGCGGTGATATAGTTGCTTAGCGCATCCACCCACACATAGATGACGTGCTTGGGGTCAAAGGGCACGGGAATGCCCCAGTCGAAGGAGGTCCTGGTTACACAGAGATCCTCCAGTCCCGGGCGGAGAAAGTTGTTGATCATCTCGTTTTTCCGCGAGGGGGGGAGGATGAACTCGGGATGGCTTTCGATATGCTCCAGCAGCCGGTCGGCGTAGCGCGACATGCGGAAGAAGTAAGCCTCTTCGGCAATGAGCTCCACCGGGCGCCCGCAGTCGGGGCATTTTTTATCCTTCAGCTCCCGCTCCTGCCAGTAGGCCTCGCAGGGGGTGCAGTACCATCCTTCGTACTTGCCCTTGTAAATGTCGCCCTGCTCGTAGAAGCGGGTGAAGATCTGCTGCACCTTTTCGTAATGGCGCGGTTCGGTGGTGCGGATAAAATCATCGTAAGATATATCGAGCTCCTTCCAGAGCTCCTTGATCCAGGTTACAATTTCATCGACAAATTCCTGCGGCTTTTTCCCCGCCGCGGCGGCTTCGCGCGCTATCTTCTGGCCGTGCTCATCGGTGCCGGTGAGAAACCAGACCTCGTAGCCCGTGGCTCTTTTAAAGCGCGCGATGGCATCGGCCACCACGGTGGTGTAGGCGTTGCCGATATGCAGCTTGTTGCTGGGATAATAAATGGGCGTCGTGATGTAGAAAGTGCCTTTACCCGCCATAAAAACCCTCCCGGCATGCTGGTCGTTGACTTTGTACCAATATACCAAAACCTCTAGCGATGTCAAGAAAATGAAATCCTTAGATCGCGTCAAGACACTGTAGGTTTAAAAGAACCTCACATTCAACTTAGATCGCCATTTGTTTGTTTAGTCCCTTTAATGCCATGCGGGTCAAGCTGCTTCGGCCATTGAAAAGGGGAAC
>Ga0116169_1000371_pt1 | contig 47570 bp, 46 predicted proteins | sample AD_UKC130_MetaG_FD_89796 | JGI IMG/M metagenome (GOLD analysis project Ga0116169, IMG submission 89796) | Active sludge microbial communities of municipal wastewater-treating anaerobic digesters from Canada - AD_UKC130_MetaG | ecosystem: Engineered > Bioreactor > Anaerobic > Digestate | place...
CATGCTCAGGGGATTGCAGGCCACCCCCCCCTTGCCTCCCCCGAAAGGAACCCCGATAAGAGAGCATTTCAGGGTCATAAGCAGGGCCAGCGCCTTTACTTTTTCTGCCGTTACCGCGGGATGGAAGCGGATTCCCCCCTTGAAGGGGCCCAGCACATTGTTATGCTGCGTCCGGTAGCCTGTGAACAGCTCCACCTTTCCGCTGTCCATCTTTACCGGAATAGTGACCTCTACGTGACGCATGGGTTTTCTAAGGTACTCGTAAACAGCGGGAGAGAGATTGAGCCTCTCCACCGATTCCCGGATCCAGCTGTCGACCGCCCCGAAGCTGTCTTCAGTTTTCTTTCCGTTTGCCTTCATTCTCTTGACCTCCCGTTCTTTCGCTGCCGCTTCGTATAGGACGACTGTTAATTAAATTAAAAACAAAGATCCTGGCTTCGTCAAGTGCGTTTTGGGAAGGCAGCCGCTCCTGGTAAAAAATGAGGGAGCCATTTTAATCAATTCCGGCCAATTTCCGGGCCAGCTTTTTCTTCTGCTCCAGGTCGGCCTGCCTGGAAATGACTACCCGCTGCGCCTGGGGCGAACCGGCGCCGTGCATTGATTCCGTAAGATAGGCCGCCGCGGCGGGGCCAAGGGTGAAGTTCTCCAGCAGCCGCACCATCTTCAGGCGGCAGGCGGTATCCAGTCCGGCAATGCCCTGAAAATATTTCTTCATCAGCGGGCCAATTTCCGGGTGCTCCAGATCCGCCAGGGAGGGCAGGGTGGCGATGATCCCGCCGGCGATATCCTCGGCCAGCCTGGCGATCTCGTAGGGGAAGCGGGTCACATTGAGCTTGCAGACATTGGCCAGCAGCAGGTCGATGAGGAAAGTCCCCGAGGCGGTGGCGCGGCCCAGGGCGGAGCAGGCGATGCCGCAGCAAAAGAGCGTCTCGTTGAGATGGATCATCTCCACCAGCTTATCCCTGATGTGAGGCGCCTTTTCCACGCCCTGGTACTCGGCCAGCGCCGCCGCGGCCCCGATAAGAACGTCACCCACCCCGACCTTGCAGCCGCCGTAGCTTTGGCGGTGGTAGCCGGCAAAGCGCTCCACCAGGCGGCCCGAATAGCCATATTCCCTGCACATAAACACCCTTTCCCAGGGGACAAAGACATCGTCAAAGACAATGAGGCACTCCTGGCCCCCGTAATAGAGGTTGCCTAAATCGGCCTGGCCGGGCTCCAGCTTGCGACTGTCCGATGGCTGTCTCCCCAGGATGTAAATGAGCCCCGGGGCATCGGCCTCCACGGCAAAAGAAACGGCGTAGTCGCGGTCTTCTTCCTTCATCGCCAGGGTGGGCATGACGATAATATAGTGCGAGTTCAGCGCCCCCGTCTGGTGACACTTGGCCCCGCGCACGGTGATCCCGTCGCTGCTTTCGCTGACCACCCGCAGGTAAAGGTCGGGGTCAGCCTGCTCGTGGGGCCGCTTTCCCCGGTCCCCCTTGGGGTCGGTCATGGCCCCGTCACAGACCGCGTTTTCATCCTGGACCTGCTGCAAAAAACGGTTGAACCTTTGATGATAGGGAGTCCCCAGGTCCCGCTCTATCTCAAAGGCAGTAATCTCCAGGGCGTTCAGGGCATCCAGGCCCACGCAGCGCTGGAAGCAGGTTCCCGTCCGCTGCCCCAGGAGGCGCTGCAGCTTCACCTTGTTCACCAGGTCCTCGGCGGAGCGGTGGATATGGGTGAAGCGGTTAATCCGGCGCCCGCTTAAATGCGACCGGGCGAAGATGAGCGCCTCATGTTCGGGCTGCCGCTCCAGCTCATAGGTCTGGGCCACGGCGTTGACACTGGGTCGCACCAGCGGATGCTCCAGGGGATCGTCGACCCGCTCTCCCCGAATATAAACCCTGCGCTTTAATTTTTTCAGGCTCTGGAGATAGCCGCTCCCAGTCATGCGCCATCATCCCCCTGCGGCAAATATTTGGACTTGTCAGTATATTCTCCATAATGGCGCCGGGCTCCCCCTTTTGCTGCGCTAAGGCAAAAATTTTTCATCCCCCTGCACCTTTTTCTAAAGAGGCTTTCCCCAATTAAAGATGGCAAGGGATTAAAAATCATCGCCTGCCGCTGCGGCCGTCACGCCGCTACGAGCCACGTGGCATGGAAAACTGCAACAAAGCGCCGGCCGATGCAGCCTCATACGTTGAACTCGCGCTCAAGCTTCTGCAGGACGCGCTTCTCAATCCGGGAAACGTAGGAGCGGGATATCCCCAGCATGGCGGCAATCTGCTTCTGGGTGAGGCGCCTCCCCTCATGGAGCCCAAAGCGCATTGTGAGCACCTTTTTCTCGCGGTTTTTCAGCTTTTGCAGCATCTTGGCCAGCTTTTCCTGCAGCAGGTTCAGCTCCACCTTTTCAAAGATGGTATCGTCGCTGGATATTACCTCCATCAGGGTAATCTCGTTGCCCTCCTTGTCCACGCCTATGGGTTCCTGCAGGGAGATCTCCTGCTTCCGCTTGCTGGTGGCCCTTAGGAACATGAGGATTTCATTCTCAATGCAGCGGGCGGCATAGGTAGCCAGACGCGTCCCCCGCTGCTGGTTGAATGTGTTCACCGCCTTGATCAGGCCGATGGTGCCGATGGAAATGAGATCTTCCTTGTCTTCCCCGGTATGCTCGAACTTTTTTATCACGTGCGCTACAAGCCTTAAATTGTGCACAATGAGCTTCTGCCTCGCTTCGAGGTCGCCTTGCGCCATTTGCTGCAGGTACTTGCTCTCCTGCGCCGCCGAAAGGGGGCGTGGGAAAGAGTTGCCCTGGATCTGCCCCGCCATGATCCAGATCTGGCGAAAGAACTCCAGCAGAGCAAGGAGAAAAGACATCTTTTGCCGATCCCCCCGGGAAAAAACGTACCTAAATTTTATGTTCCATCTTCCAAATATGTGCCTGTCCGTTTTTCTTCATTACTATTTTCAATATTTTTAAAAAAGGATTTTGAATAAACGCTTAGAATTAATAAATATTATAGAAAAGGGTTACTAGTGCTTATTTGCTATAGTGCATGACTGTTTTTGCATAGAGATTAAGGCAGCTATTTTAATCTTAGCGTCAAGGGGGGCGATCTACAGAAAAAATCTGCCGTCCAGGAAAATGGGGGCAAGGGCAATCGCCGAAAATTGAATGGGGGTGGTTAAAAAGTGTCCGTGAGAACATTTCAACGGGGGGCTTTTCTGCCCCACTACAAGGAATTTACGGAAAGTGAACCGGTGAGCACCCTTTCGCTGCCGCCGGAGGTTGTTATCCCCCTGCAGCAGCATATCGGGGCGCCGAGCAAGGCCCTGGTTGCCGCCGGAGACAAGGTCAAAGTGGGCCAGAAAATTGGTGAAAGCAGCGCCTTTGTCAGCGTCCCCGTTCACTCCAGCGTGAACGGAACGGTCATCGCCGTGGAGCCGCGGCCTACCTTTACCGGGGCCAGCGTGGAAAGCGTGGTTATTGCCGTAGACCCCGAACAGGAGGAGCCGCAGTGGCCGGAGCAGGATCATACCGCGCTGACAAAGGAGGAGATCAAGGAAGCCATCAAGGAAGCAGGCATTGTCGGCATGGGCGGGGCGGCCTTCCCTACTCATGTGAAGTTGAGCCCGCCCAAGCCCATCGACACCATCGTGATCAACGCCTGCGAATGCGAACCCTTTTTAACCTGCGACCACCGGCTGATGCTGGAGCGGACTTTCGACCTCGTCGAGGGGGCCACACTGATCGCCCGGGTGGTAGGGGCGGAAAACATTGTCTTCGGAGTGGAGATCAACAAGCCCGACGCCATCGAGGCCCTGCAGAAGAGAATTGCCGGCGAAAAGAACATCTCCGTGGTAGGGCTGGCGGTCAAATACCCGCAGGGGTCGGAGAAGCAGCTGATCAAGGCCACCCTTGACCGCGAGGTGCCTCCCGGCAAATTGCCGCTGGAGGTGGGCGTGGTAGTGCAAAACGTGGCCACAGCCGTAGCCGTTTTCGAAGCTTGCCGCTTCAAGAAGCCGCTCATCGAAAGGGTCCTCACCTATTCCGGCGATGCCGCCGCCAATCCCGGCAACCTCAAGGTCAGGCTGGGCACTCCCATAAAACACGTACTGAAGGAGCGCGGCGGGATCAAGGGGGCTCCTCCTCCCACGGATGAAGATGTGCCCATGCCGCCGCATCTAGTCGGCAAGGTGATCATGGGCGGCCCCATGACCGGCTGGGCCCAGTCTCACCTGGATGCCCCGGTGGTTAAGGGAACTAGCGGGATCCTGCTCTTCAGCCCGGCCATGGTGGTTAAGACGGCGCATTCGGATTGCGTCCGCTGCGGGAAATGCGTGGATCATTGCCCCATGTTCCTCTACCCGAACTACATCGGCCTTTATGCCGAAAGGGGCAGCTATGAACGAGCCGCCGACTGGGGAGCCCTTGACTGCTTCGAGTGCGGCATCTGCGTTTATGTATGCCCCGCCAACCGGCCTATTGTCCAGTTCGTCCGGGAAACCAAACGCGAGATCGCCGCGGCGCGAGCCAAAGCAAAGTAGCTCCTGCCCCCGGAATCTCGCTCCATCTCACTTCTTGTTTTAAGGAGGGAAAGGTAAAGCATGGCTGAGCAGGAAGTGCTATTGACGGTCAGTCCATCGCCGCACCTCCGGTCGCCGGAAAACATACCTTCGGCGATGAGAGACGTTCTCATCGCACTTCTCCCCGTAACCCTGTGCTCAATTTACATGTACAGGTGGTACGCCGTCTTTTTGATTGCCGTGAGCATGGCCGCGGCAGCTTTATTTGAGCTGCTCTTCCGCAAAATCATGAAAAAGCAGGCCACCCTGCACGATTGCAGCGCCCTTGTAACCGGCCTGCTGCTGGCTCTTTGCCTGAGACCGGGAACCCCTTGGTGGTCCGTGATCCTGGGGGCCTTTTTTGCCGTGGGCATCGCCAAGGAGCTGATGGGCGGGCTCGGCTGGAACCGCTTTAACCCCGCTCTCTTTGGGCTGGTGGCCGTTACCCTGCTCGCTCCTCTCTACGTGGGCACCACGGCCACTTTTGCGCCGCTGCGCCAGTTCTTCGGCCCTCTTGACGCGCTCACGCAGGCAACGCCGCTGGCCCTGATCAAGCAGGGGCTTTATGAACAAATTAGCCTCTCCAGGCTGTTCCTTCTTTCGCCCGGGGGCGCCCTCGGCGAAACCTCGGCCCTGGCCCTGTTCATCGGCGGCGCCTACCTTCTCTACAAGAAGCATATCCGTTGGCAGACCCCTGTTTCCATAATCGGGACAGTGCTGATTCTCGCCATCTTCTGGGGCAACCCCCTGGAGAATATCGCCAGCGGAATCCCGCTCTACCACATCTTTGCCGGGGGATTGCTGCTGGGCGCCTTCTTCATGGCCACCGACTGGGTAACCAGCCCCATTACGGAGAAAGGCGAGCTTATCTTCGGCATCGCCATCGGGATCCTGGTCATGCTTTTCCGGAAGGCGCTTGGCCCCACCGAGGGGGTAGCCTTCTCCATCCTGATTATGAACGCTTTCGTGCCACTCATCGACCGTCTCACTAAAAGGCCCAAGTTTGGAGAGGTTCCGGCGAAAAAAGCGGCTGTTGCGCCGGCCGGAACCGCAGTATCAAAGAGCAATTAAGCTGGAGGGGGTGCCATTGAAACCATGAAAATTTCACGCCGCAGTTTCCTGAAGTTGACCGGAGCCGCAGCCGCCGCTTCCGCCCTGGCCGGCGTGGGCTTCCAGGGCCGGGTGGTGGCCGCCGAGCAGATTCGCGTGCATTACGCCCGCGAGATCCCCACCATCTGCACATTCTGCGGCGTCGGCTGCGGCATCATCTGTTCGGTTAAAGACGGGGTGGTCATCAATACCGAGGGTGATCCCGACAACCCCATTAACGAGGGGACGCTCTGCAGCAAGGGCAGCTCTCTTTACAATATCTCCTACATCTACGATGCCAAGGGGAGGCCGAAACCCAACCCCAACCGCCTCACCCGGCCCCTCTACCGCGCTCCCGGAAGCGACCGGTGGGAGCCGAAAAGCTGGGACTGGATGTACGCGGAGATTGTCAAACGCATCAAGGAAACCCGGGACAGCAGCTTTGAAACTACCGACGCCAACGGCGTCACCGTGAACCGGACTCAGAAGATCGCCTGGCTGGGCAGCGCCTTCTGCACCAACGAGGAGAACTACCTCTTCAACAAGATGGCGCGGGCCATGGGCGTGATCAATATTGACCACTGCGCCCGCCTCTGACACTCTTCCACGGTCGCCGGTCTCGGCGCCACGTTTGGAAGAGGATGCATGACCAATCACTGGATCGACTACCGGAACAGCGACGTCTTCATGAACATCGGCGGCAACACCGCGGAAAACCATCCCATCTCCATGAAGTGGATTGAGGAGGCGCGCCGCAAGCGGGGAGCAAAGCTTATTGTCGTCGACCCGCGCTTCACCCGCACGGCCGCGGTGGCCGACCTCTACGTGCCCATCCGCCCGGGGACAAACATCGCCTTTCTCGGCGGCTTAATCAACTACATCCTGGAGAAGGGGCTTTGCCACGAGGAATACGTAAGGTACTACACAAATGCCTCCTACCTGCTGCGGGAGGACTTTTCCTGGGATGAAGAGACGGCGCTTTTCTCCGGGGCGGAGGAAGACAGGCCTGATAAGCCGGTGAAGTATAACAAGAGCACCTGGGATTATCGCCGGGACAGCGCCGGCAACGTGATCAAAGATCCCACTTTGCAACATCCCCATTGCGTCTTCCAGGTGTTGAAGCGCTTCTACGCCCGGTACAGCCTGGAGACGGTAAGCCAGATCACCGGCTGCGATCCGCAGCTGCTTGAAGAATGCTACAAGCTTTACGGCTCTACCGGAACGCCGGGGAAAGCCGGCAACATTCTATATGCCATGGGGATCACCCAGTTCACCCATGGCAGCCAGAATGTCCGCGCCATCGGCATTGTCCAACTTCTCCTGGGCAACATGGGCATCCCCGGCGGCGGGGTGAACGCACAGCGCGGCCAGTCAAACGTCCAGGGATCAACGGACATGGCCATCCTTTACCATATAATTCCCGGCTACCTGGGAGCGCCAAAAGCGGCGGACCATCCCACCCTGGCCGCCTACCTGGAAAAGGAGACTCCAATAACTAGCTACTGGTCCAATAAGCCCAAGTTCCTCATCAGCATGCTGAAAGCCTATTACGGCGAACACGCCACGCCGGAAAACGATTTCTGCTACGATTACCTGCCCAAGCTCGATCACCGGGATCACTCCCATATCGGGATGTATAAATACATGGGTGAAGGGGAGATTGAGGGCTTGATCTGCTGGGCAGACAACCCGGCGGTAACCGGCCCTTCGGCGGCAGCGAAGCGCCACTACCAGTCGAAGCTGAAATGGATGGTCTGCGTGGATATCTTTGAAAACGAAACCGCCTCCTTCTGGAAAGCCCCCGGTGCCGACCCGGCGGAAATCGAAACGGAGGTCTTTCTCCTTCCGGCAACCTGCTCCTTCGAGCGCGAAGGAACAAAGGCCAACAGCGGGCGCTGGATCCAGTGGCAGTGGAAGGCGCAGGACCCGCCCGGCGAATGCAAATCCGACCTGCAGATAGCCTACGAGCTGTTCAAGAAGCTGCAGGAAGCATATGCCGCCGACCCCAATGGCGTTTTCCCCGATCCCATCACCAAGCTGAAGTGGGATTACGAGGACGACCTAGAACCCGGAAAGGTGGACATCGTCAAGGTCTGCGCGGAGATCAACGGCTACCGCTGCGGCGACGGCTCCCTGCTGCTCAACTTCACCCAGCTCCAGGACGACGGCAGCACCGCCTGCGGCAACTGGATCTACAGCGGCTACTACAACAGCTACGAGGATCCGCCCTGCAAGCGCCGGATAAAGGAGAAAGAAGGCATCGGCACCAACCCGAACTGGGCCTTTGCCTGGCCGCTGAACCGGCGCATCGTCTACAACCGCTGTTCGGCCGACCCCTCCGGCAAGCCCTGGAACCCGGAGCTGCCGCTGGTGTGGTGGGAGGACGGCGCCTGGAAAACCAATGACGTTCCCGACTTTAACGCCACGGTCCCGCCTGAGGAGACGGCAGAGACGCCCTTCATCATGACCCCCGAACTGCAGGGGCGGCTCTTCTCTTCGCAGCCCGCCGACGGGCCGCTGCCGCTGCACTATGAACCGGCGGAAAGCCCGGTGCCGAACCTGCTCTACCCCAAAGCATCCTTCAACCCCGTCAGCCAGCGCTGGTACGACAACCTGGCCACCTCGGAGGAAGACAAGCAGAAGTTCCCCTACATCATGACCACCTACCGCATCACCGAGCACTACCAGTCGGGGATCGTCACCCGGAACATGCCCTGGCTGAACGAGCTCATGCCGGAGCTGTTCGTGGAGATCGACCCCGAGCTGGCTGAAAAGCTGGGTATCAGCAGCGGGGACAAGGTCATGGTGGAGAGCAAGCGCCTTGATTCGGGAAGCGGCATTATTGCCAGGGCCTGCGTTACCGGCAGGCTGAAGCCCCTCCTTGTGAACGGCAAACGCCTGCACGTGGTGGGCATGCCTTTCCACTGGGGCTACTGCGGCCTGGCGAAAGGTGCCATCACCAACGACCTCAGCCCGTCGGTTGGCGATGCCAACACCACCATTCCCGAATACAAGGCCTTCCTCTGCAATATAAGGAGGGTGGAATAGTATGCCGAAAACCATGCTTATTGATACCAGCAAGTGCATCGGCTGCCGGGCGTGCCAGGCCGTCTGCAAGCAGTGGAACCAGCTGCCGGCCGAGAAGACGGAATTCAGCGGGAACTTTGAAAACCCGCCCCGCTTCTCTCCCATCACCTGGACAAAAATCGTTTTCCGGGAGTACGCGGAGAATGGCAAGGTGCGCTGGCTGTTTTCCAAGCAGGGCTGCATGCACTGCACCGAAGCCGCCTGCATTAAAGTATGCCCGGCCGGCGCCATCTACCGGACTGAATTCGGCACAGTAAGGATTGACCCGCAGCGTTGCATCGGATGCAACTACTGCGCCGCCAACTGCACCTACCAGGTCATCGGCTTCGATCAGGCCACCAACGTGGCCCGCAAGTGCACCTTCTGCTACGATCGCATCGCCAACGGCAAGGAGCCGGCCTGCGCCAAAACCTGCCCCACCGGGGCGATTACCTACGGCGAGAGGGCCGAGCTAATCGCCCTGGCCCAGAAAAGAGCGGCGGAGCTTCAAAAAGCCGGCCGCATCAATGCCAATGTTTACGGCATCGAGGAGCTGAACGGCCTGGGCATGATGTACGTGCTGGAGGAGAAGCCAAGTGCTTACGGGCTCATTGAAAACCCGCGCATCAGGCTCTCTACCATGGTGTGGGATTATATTTTCAAGCCGCTGCGGGTCCTGGTGGTCGTCGCCGCCTTCTTTGCCCTCTGGGTAAACCGCAGCGAATCAAAAAAGGAGAGAGCCTGAGCCGGAAAGTTAACCGTAAAAAGCATCTCCCGGGGCGGCGTTGGTGCCGCCCCCTTTTTAAATCCCCATAAATCCGCCTTTAAAAAGGGGACTTTTCTAAATGCTCCCCCCAGCATCCCCGCCGGCTTGCGTAAAAACGCAGGGGCGGGCTTCCACGCCCGCACATCACGGTAAAGGGTTGTTTTCCAGGTAGTGGATGATCTCTCCAAAAACCTGCTTCACCGTTCCTTCTTTTAGATCATCGGCAAAGACGGCCACCGCCGCCCGCGCATTTTCAAGGGGGTAAAAGCCGGCAATCCAGTAGTTGAGAATCTGCCGCCCATCCTGGCTGTACCTCCCGCTTTCGGCGGTGCCCGTTTTAGCCGCCGCCGGGAGATCGGTCAAGGCGGCGGACCGGGCCGTCCCCGTGGCGACGACCTCGTGCAGCAAGTATTTCAGCTTGTTCACCGTGGCCGGGCTGAGAATTCTCTCCCCCCGCCGGCTCCAGAAGCGGACTGTATCGCGCCCCTGCTGGTCGGAGAGGGCCAGAACGAGGCGCGGCTGGATCTCCCGCCCGCCGTTTGCCAGCGCCGCCATCATCGCCGCCGCCTGGAGCGGCGTTACCATCACCTCTCCCTGCCCGATGGCAAAGTTGGCCTGCGCCCGGGGCGCGGAGAATTCTTCCGGCAAGGGTATGTTCCCGGCCTCCTCCTCGGCCAGGGGCAGGCCGCAGCGCTCCCCCAGGCCAAGCCGCCGGGCATAGGCGGCCACCTTTTCCGGACCCAGCTCCAGGACCAGGTTAATGAAAACGCTGTTGCAGGAGTGGGCAAAAGCCTCGGCAAAAGTAATCTCTTCCTTGAGGTGCAGGTTGGCACAGGGGAAGTAGAGGCCGTCCACCGTCACCCCGCCGGGGCAGCGGAAAGTCTGGAATAGAGAGACCAGCCCTTCTTCAAGGGCCGCCGCGGCCACAACCACCTTGAAGACCGAACCCGGCTGGAAGGCGCAAAGAGCGCGGTTGATGAGGGCTCCATTTGGCTCTTCCAGGTATGAAGCCAGCGCCGCGGCCTTGAAATTGGGCCGGCTGGCCATGGCCAGGATGTCTCCATTGGAGGGATCGATTACCACCACCGCCCCCTTGCGGATGCGGCGATCCATGATCTTCTCCACCTCCCGCTGCAGCTCCAGGTCCAGCGAGAGGCGAACATTCTTGGGGGAGTAGGCATCTACCTTTTCCCTGTAGCCCAGTCCCGGGACAAGGCGGCCCTTTCCGTCAACCACCGCCCCGATAATTTTTTGCTGGCCCTGGGAAAGGGCCTGGTCAAAGGCGCGTTCAATGCCGCTTGCGCCCCGGCCTTCGCTCTCCACCATGTAGCCGACCACGTGCGAAGCCAGGGCGCCCGGCCCGTAGCGCTCCCTGCGCAGGGCGGGAAGCAGCCCCGGGAAAGAGGATACCGCCGCAATCTGCGGCTCCTCCAGCTCGGTGTTTACCCAGAATGGGAAAACTTCGTGCGGCGGGGCGGCAATTTTTTCAATGCCATGCAGCGAAGCCAGCCCGCGCAGAATCCGCGCTTCCTGGCCGCGATATTGAGCCGGAAAAGCAAGCAGGTCCATGTTGTACCGCCCGCCCAGCAGCGAATAGCCGGAGCGATCCTGGATATCGCCGCGCCGATCATAAAGGAGCACGCTCTGGAAGCGCTGGCGCACCGCCTGCCTGGAGAATTCACCGCTCCGAGACAGTTGGAGATAAAAAAGCCTCCCCCCCAGCAAGAGAAAGCAGCAACTGAAAGCCAGGAGCAGCCAGAGAACTCTTTTCTGGCAATGGAACAGGCTCATATCAAAACCCCCGGTTAAATGTTCCACCGGGGGTTGCCTTTTTATTCATTAATAAGAAATCCTAAATACCCCTTCTCAGCACCATCCCGATCACATAGCCGAAGACACCCGCCAGGGCAAGCATGAACACGGCAAACACCCAGGATTTCCAGCTTATTTTCAAGCCTTCGCCCCCTTACTCCAGTCCAACCTCTGGATTTTAAAAAAATCAATGCAATTTCAACATGGTATATTCTTGCTCAGGAGGAATAATTCCTTTTAAGTTTTCTTTTTAGCAGCAGGCCGCTCAGGATCATGAGGAAGCCGAGCAGAGTAATGCTGATCGTGGAAATGGTCCCGGCTGTCCGCGGCAAATCCGTAGTTATAGTAACCTTCAGCACCCCGCTGTAGCTGTCGCCAGGGTTAAGGTTGCCCAGGTTAAAAAGGGCCTCCCGGGGGCTGATGGAGATGCTGTGCGATGCGGTTGTGCTCTTTTCTGAATCCATTATCTCGGCGATCAAGGTAAATTTGGTTACCAGCCTGGAGCCCTGGAACTCGTTGCCCGTTTCGGGACCTGGAAGATGGACGTGAAATTCGATGGCAATGGTCTCTCCGGTGTAAAAGGACCCGGTGAGGGCGTTCAGGTTAAAGGGACCGGCAAGGCCGCTCATGGGCCCAACGTAGAGCGTTTGGCCGCGGCAATTCACCTGGAGGACCATCTGCTCAAAAAGGCTGCCGGGCTGCCCCGGCAGCGGCTCTGCCTCCACTAACTCCTGCTTCAGCCAGAGGTTGACCCGGGCCCGCTCCACGGCATAGGTATAGTAAGGTTCCGCCAGAAGAAAGAGGCCGATAAAAGCAATCAAAACTCCAGCGATTATCAGCACCGAGCCGCTGCCGTGCCGGGGAAATTTATTGCTTTTAAAAACTTTAAGCAATCTCCAATATGATATAACTTGTTTCACCGCTGTAGGAAATCCTCCCAGCTCACCTTTTTTGAAGAGGAGCATTTCCCTCACAGGACCCCGTTTCTTACAACCTATCAGGGTATAATCAGGACATGCGGATTTTCTGCGGTCCCGTCACCTACGACAACCGTCAAGTCGGGCCGCAGAATCAGCAAGGGGCGAATTTCATGAACGCTCGTCTCACCACTTTCCTGGATCGCACCAACTGGGTCAATATAATAACGTCTATTCCTATTCTGCATATCACTCGTCCACCAATCCTGCCCGTTTGCCCTGATGGATAAAGGCAACCTTTGAGCTTCATCCCGATTAAGGAGGCGTGAGCCGGTGGTTATTGAAGCCGGGAAGTCAAGGTAATAGTTTTGTCCTTGAGCTATGGCAACCGGCTGGGTGGCTGTGCCGGCAGTACCCCGCAACAATGCCTGGTTGTTTCCAATCTTCTGGAACAGCACGCCGTTAATTAAAACATAGTCACCATCGTTCAGGTCGCTGAAGGCCCGCGGCGGGATCAAATCCACGGAGGCAGATGCTACGGCACGCACCTCTTCGCCCTTGTAAATGGCAATGGCCACGGCGGTATTGACCAGCGGGCCGGGCCGGTCGGCTTCCTGTACCCTGTAGCTCCCCCTGTACACTGCCGAGGCGCCGGGAGCGAAGGTGTCAATGTTCTCGTACAACCCGAGCATGGCATCGGCCACGAAAACGTCGTGCAAAGTAACGTTGCCAACGTTGGTTACCGTAATGGTATAGTTCACAGTGTCTCCGACGTCGGCGATGCCGCGGTCGGCCTGCTTGCTTATGAGCAGGGCGGGGCTGGCGGGGGCCACTTTCACGGTGACAGACCCCGCAGCGCTGATGAACTTGCCCTCGTAGGTCGTGCTGGCGGTGGCGGTGTTCACCAGGAAGCCGCTGTCCCCCGGCTGCACCGTGTAGGAACCGGAGAGGGCTTGCGAGGCGCCGGGAGCAAGGGAGTCTATGGTGGTATAGATCCCCAGCATCTCGTCAACCACGGAGATGCCGGTGAGGTCAACAACCCCGTTGTTGGTCACGGTAATGGTGTAGTTGATCGTGTCGCCGGCCACGGCGCTGATGCGATCGGCTTCCTTGGTCACGCGCAGGTAGGGGCCGGTGGGAATGACGGTCAACGGCGGGTGGCCGGGCCATACTACATCCACGGCATTATGGGAAGCCTGGACCGCTTCCACCCATGAATTAATTATAATCGTAGCGTACTTATATGTATCTTCCATTTCCTCGGCAATATGGACTTTCACCCGCAGGGTCACGGTCTCGCCGGGCATAAGGGGCTTGGTATAGTAGAAGTAGCCGTCTTCTCCTTCAACCCAGTCTTCCATGCCCTCGCCAAGCTGGAAGGTGACATAGTCAGGTCTGGGTTCGATTTCCGGGCGGTGGCTTTCCCAGTCATCATCGACATATACCGGGAAAGAGTGAGATTCCCCGGGCGCCAGGGCCGGCAGGGTGCCGATAACCCCCAGGACGTCGTCAGTCACCACGATATCGGTGAGCTCAAGGCTGCCGCTGTTCCTTACGGTGAACCTGAACCGGGGAGCGAAATTATCCGGCAGGGGATCGGAAAGTTCCGGCCAGGGCGTGCTGCTGTGCCAGGTGTCGCCGCCGTCCAGTGAAACTTCTTTAATAATTGAAACGCCGGGGACTAAAAAATTCCCGTTGAACGGCTCATCTTCCGGTCCCATTTTTGACGGCGAGTGATGGGATCCGATGTTATGCAGTTCAAGGACATAGGGATTGTAATTGGTCATATCCACGGAAAACTCGTAAACCATGGGCCATTCCCACTGGTAGGTTTCGCTGAAGGTGATGGGCCCCGTGGGCGGATAGCCGTCTACCTTGGTCACATCATCGGGATAATCGGGATGGAAGGGCGATTTCCAGTCATCTTGATTGGGACGAGTCCCTCCGACGGTTACATCCCACAGCGAGTTGTTCATATTCCAGGCCAGCGAGCTGGAGGAGGTATATCCCGGGGGCAGTCCACTGGCGCCAATCTGTCCGTTTCTGCCATAGGGGCTGGAATACCATTGACTGCTTGCGGCATCCCAGTCCGCGTAACCCTGCCTCCAGGACCATGTTTCTTTTTGCCCGGTCTGCACATTATACCCTGATAGTTCGAAGGCCATATATTCGGAGTTGGTTAATTGTCTGAAGGTATGGGGAGGCGTCCAGCCGGCACTTTGCATGTAAGGGGTTTTATGCCTATCAAACACATTGTCATTAACCGCGCGGCTGACCACCAGGGCAACATACAATATTCTTGTCCCGTCCGCTTGCTCATCCAGGAATGCATACATGGTTGTCCCCGAAGGGACAGTGGCAATGGGAGAATAGAGCATGTAATCGCCGTCGCCGTAAAAGAGACCGTTGACCGTGGGGGTGGATTTTCCGCCATTCAAGAAGGTCACATCGCCCGTGCTGCCGGTAGCGGAAGAAATGCTGCTTCTCCCTTGTGTTTGCTCCACTATGGAGGCGGAAATAAACCTCAGCGGTGATGTTTCGTCGTAGCCGGTAAACCAGTGGGGCGGAGGAGCCGGCGGCGGCCCCGGCTCTTCATCCTCGATATAATCCCCGTAGCTGTAAGAGACGGAGGTGTTTCTGCGTATTTCTGCCGGCACTCCGCTACCGTCCGTGGGCAGATAGTTGGCCGTCACCGTGGCGGTATTGGTGTGGAACTGGGCTTTCCAATCCACTTCGAAACGGGCCCTGGCGTAGATCCTTTTGGAGCCGGTGTTTGTGATGGTCAGCTCCAGCTCCTTGGTCTCGCCGGGGGTCCAGCTGCTGCTGTCGCCGCCTACGATCACCAGGCCGCCGTCATCGCCTCCGGCGGAAACCTTCACGGTTCCAATAGTAAACGTATTGGGCGGCACTTCGTCCTGGGAGGTAAAATAGGCGATGGTGTAGCCGCCGCTTATGATGAGAGCGGCCAGCACAAAGTAGAACAATTCCAGCAAGAGCCGCCATCTGGTCCGACTTCTCCAGGCGATGTTCTTTTTCCCATGCCTTTTTCTAATCCGCCTCAATATTCTCGCTTCTCCCCGGCAAGTTTTAACTGCCTTGCCAACCCTGCAAATTCCCTGGCCTTCAACCCTCTCCAGCCCTTCTTTCAAAGGGGAGGCCAAGCCTTATCAGAGAGGTATGCCAAGGACCGGAAGTCAAGAAAGAAATTGCCCCTTGGAGTACAGTCCTTTATAGAACCGACTCCTGGTAAAAGATCATTAAGTACCCCATTCCCAAAGGGGGTTTTGGGGGGATTGAGCCTTCCCCGGTCGCCATCAAGCGCCAGGGGTTAGCGGCTTCATCAAATCCCCCCGCCCCCTTTTGCATATGGGGGAGTTGAAATCAAGATGAGCAGGGTCACCGTCTCCTTGATTTATCCCTGCACCAGTTCCCATCCAACAACATTGGTTACGCCCGCGCCGGGATCCGACCATACAAATGAATTGTCTCCAACAACCATTGTCCAGGTGTCGCCAGCTTTGGCAACAGGATACCAGCCTTTAGCCGTAACTGTGCCATCATCATAGTCGATGTAGCCGACGCCCCACTGCTCGAAGCAAGCTTCGTGGGTGGTCTGGATGGCCTCAAAATCAAAGCCGACGCGATACTGCTTGCCCTGGAAGCTGTTGTCAGCTTGTCCGCTAAGACATACCTGAGTGATAATGGTTATTTCGTCTCCGGGATAGTTTACTCCAAAGTAGTAGTACCAACCATCAATCAAGGCCCAGTCTCCCGCTGGGAATTCTTGATCGCCAACCTTCATTTTGATGGGGTTAATTGGCGGTGTCCACGGGTTCCAGTTTCCTTCATCATCTTTTTCATACCATCCGTCATCAATCTTCATCCGCAGGTAGGCTGTCTTGGAGCCGCTGATCTTTACCAGGACTTCCTTGTCGGTGCAGTCGCCCGGGTTCCAGTTTTCTACACCGGTATCTTTATACTCCCAGTGTTCATCTGCCTCAATTTCCAGCGTCCCTGCGGTAAAGACGTTATCATCGAGATCTACTTCCGCGGTGAACCAGGCCAGGGTGCCGCCGGCAATTGCCGCGAGAGCCATGCCGATGACCAGCAGGCTGGTAAAAATTTTGCGGTTCATCTTCTCTTCCTCCTCTTTTTTTACTCTCTCGGAAGCCGAAAGCCCGCCTCCAGGAAGAGCTTCCGGCACCGCCTCCACTTTCAACGGGGCAGCTTTTTATCTCATTGGTGTCCTGCTCCTTCTCATCACCCCTTCCAGTATTTTAAAGCGGCTAAGCTTCACCATATGAAGTTCCTGGTAGCTGATAAATCCCTCGCGGCATGATTTAAGCTTCTTTGGCCGGCGGCTCGTATGGAGAAGCCCGCCCCCGCATACCTTTTCTCTCCTCTTCCGCCTCCCGCATGTACTTGAAGATGTTGCGTATCTCAAAGAGGATCACCAGGGTGCCGGGGATAAACACCATGAAGATCAAGCCCTTCTTGGTTTGCGCAAAGCCCATCAGGTAGCCGAGATAGGGCAGGGAGCCGTACACCCGGCCGACCACGTTCTCCGCCGGCACCGGTTTGGGATCGTTGGCGTTGTTGGCATCGCCGCGGGTGACAAACTTCAGCCCTTCTTCATCATTGAGCACCTCAACAACGCGGTGCGTGGTGAGCATGTCACCATCGCCGCTGTAAGTGATGATATCCCCTTTCCCAATGGAAGCCGGGTCTTCCGGGCGGACGAAAACTACGCTCCCCGTATCAAATGCAGGTCGCATGCTGCCGCTCAGGACCATGTAGAGGCGGTAGCCGAAAACAGAGGGGGCCTCGCCGCTCAGCTTGCTCTGCACCAGGAAAAAGGCCATTACCGCCATGAAGAGTACCAGGAGCCCGAAGACAACGTTGCCGGCAACCCTGAGCGCGGCGGCTAAAAGGCTCTGCCTTTGTCCTGCCATCGCCGGGGCGCTTCTACGCGGCGCCGGTTCTTCTTTTTCCGGCTTAAAGGCTTGTCCTCTTTGCGGCCCGGAAAAAAGCGCTTTTTTTACGCGCAGGAGCAGTTCGCTGTCGGAGGGGGGGCCGGCGATAAAATCAGCCACCCCGGCTTCGAGCGCCTGTTCAAGCATCTGCTGGTCTCCTGACGGGGAAAGAAGCAAAATGTATACCTGGGGGTTCCGTTCAAGCAAATGGCCCACCATGTCCAGGCAGTAAAAAGCAGGTCCATCTGCCTGGAGAATGGCGATATCGGGAACAAATTCTTCGGCAGCTTCCAGCACGGCCAGCCCGGGCTGGCAGGCGGCAATTTCACATGCCTCAAAGTTCCTGGAAAGCACTGCTTTCTGGTGTTCCGTAATTTCGGCCCGGTGGTTGATCAATAAGATTTTCAAGAAACCATCCGCCCTCCATTAATCTTTCGACCAGAAGCTTGCTTCAACGGATCCTGCTCTTAAAAGCTTTTATTGCCGGATTATGCCAATAAAAAGCATTACTGTTATTGGCTAATTATAACGCCAGCCCGTTACAGCTCAGTTTTATCTTTGGAAGAAAATAACTATTGGAATGAAACTGGAGTAGGCACCTTGAAACAGGCGCGATGATGAGGATTGGCTGCAGCCAGTTAGCCGGTGGGTTTGCCGGTGGTGTTGAGGGGCATGATCTTTTTATGCAAGACCAAATCCTGAGCCGATATGTTCTTCCGGAAGTTCTCTTCTATTCGCAGAAGCACCTTCTCCGCATTGGCGGCATCAACCGCCGGCAGAAGGAGGAGAAACTGGGCTTCATGCGAGCGGCAGATCACATCGCCCTTGCGCAAGCGGCTCCGCAGGACCTGGGAAAGGCACTCCATGGCCTCCTGCAGCTTCTCCCGAGGCGGCCTGCGAAAATCAGGGCTGGTCAGCGCCATCAGGGCCAGGCAGGCGCCCTGCCCGCTCCTCTCCGGGCGATTCTTCTCCAGCTGGAAAAAGTACTTGAAGATATCAGGATCGCAAAAGAATGCGCCGCGCGTGTTTTGGCGCTCCATCAAGCGCTGTTGAATCAGGATCAGGTTTAAATTGTAGCTGCCCTCTTCTGCAGACTGGATCCTTCCATAAAGCTGGCGCATCTCCGCCGAGGGCTTTAAGCCTAATTCCCGGTAAAATACGGCGGTTACCTCTTCGTAATGACGGCGGGCCTGCCTGATTTTGCCTTCTTCAATGAGCGCTTCCAGGTAATAGAGGTGCAACTTCCGCTCAAAATATTCCATGGCCAGTGCATTCTCGCACAGCTTTATGAGCTCGGAGTAATTTCCGTTGGCTCGCAGCAGTCCTGCCAGCTGGACTGCATTCTTGACGTAGAGCTGATGATAGTGGCTGCGGGCCGGCAAAACCCACTCCTGGTAGGAACATTCGGGCAAGTACTCACCCAGGTAAAGAGATACCGCCTTCTGCAGCTGCTTAATTGCTTCAGGGGGATTGGTTTTGCAAAGGGCTTCTGCAGCAAGCGTACACTTCTCGAATTCATCCACGTCCAGGCGGTACCCCCCGCATCCCGCCCAGCTGTAACGACCTTGGGTATAAACAATATTGGCCGCGAGAGCGGGAGAAGCCAATTCATCGATAAAAAGGCGGCGCAGCCGGTAAACCTGGGAGCGAACCACCTGGTGGGGATCCTTGTACTGCTCTCCGGGACAGATGCTGTCGAGGATCTGTTCCGGCGCAAGTGCCCTGCCGCGGTTGGTGAGCAGGTATTTAAAAAGAGACCATACCTTTACCGCTCGGACAGAAGCTCCGGAAAGCACTTTCTCACCCTGCTTTACCAGGAACCGGCCCAGGGTGAATATCTCCACCACTTCCGGCTCCCGTTGAGGGCGATACGGGAACTGATCAGCTGCCACCATAAAGTTAAATATTAGATATTTCTTTGATATTTCCTGCTATGACAATTTAAGTATCTGCTGGTGAGCCGTTTTCAGCAACCCCTTGGGGAGAATCACTCCTTGCTTACTGCCCTGATTTTCTTTTTCTTTCGTTTTCATCCGCCAGGGCTTGATATCTTACATGTTCGCTGTAAGTCCGGCTGAAATAATGCTCGCCCGAGCCATCCTTTTTGGAGACGAAGTATTTATATTCCGTATTTTCAGGATAGAGTGCCGCCAGGATGGAGGACTTGCCCGGAGCGCCAACCGGCCCCGGCGGCAAGCCGGGGTTCTGGTAAGTATTGTAGGGCGAGGGTATTTTGGTGTCAGCAATGGATAAGACCTCTTTCACCTCTCCCAGGATATACTGGATCGTGGCGCATGACTCCAGGGGGTAGCCCTGGGAGAGGCGGTTGTAAAAAACACCGGCAATGAGCTTGCGTTCGTGCTCCACCGCCGCTTCGCCTTCAATGATGGAGGCCATGGTCAGCACCTCGTGCATGGTCATCTCCAGCTCGGCGCAGCGCTGCTGCAGCTCTTCGCTGAAGATGGCTTCCAGGCGACGCAGCATGAGGGAGATGATCTCTTCCTCCCCGGTGCCGGCAGCAATCTCGTAAGTATCGGGAAAGAGGTAGCCCTCGAGCGCATATTTCACCTGGGAATTCGCAGCCGGCTCCTGCAAAAAGGGAAAGCGCTCCAGGATGGAGAGCGGCGGGCTTTCCGCCAGCTCCAGGAAACGCTCCCTGTCAACCAGTCCCGCCTCGGCAAGGCGCTGGGCGATCTCCTCAATGGTATAGCCTTCGGGAATGGTGAACCAGATCGTCTCTATGTCCACATCCCCGGCGGCAATCTTGGCGGCAATTTCAGGAAGGCTCATGGAGAGCTTGAGATCGTAAGAACCGGCCATGAACTTCTGATCCAGCCGGTGATAGCGGGCATAGAGCCGAAAGAGAAGGGCGCTGCGGATAACTCCCTTCTCGGCCAGAATCGTGGCGATCTCCCCGGTAGTAGCCCCCGGCTCGATCTCCACGCGAACGCTCCCTTCCTGGGCCGCCGCATCTACAGGGCGCAGCAGATGGTTTATCCCGGCAGCGGCGCAGAGTGCGCAGAGAACTAAAACCATGATTATCACGCCGGCGATCAACAGGCCTTTTTTTATCGCCATGCCAGTGCCTCCTCCGGGCTCCCCTGCCTCCCCCGCAAAAGGGCGCTACAGGTAGCCTTCCCCGTCTTCTCCAGCTTCGTCCTCTTCTTCCATCTCCTCCAGCGCCTCCATCCGGCTTTCCCAGATGGCGGCCACGCGCTCCCATTCCGCCTCGTCATCCAGCTCGACGAGGACCTCTTCTCCAGTTTCCTCTTTCAGATCTACGCGAAAGAGGTATACCTCTTCTTCTGCGTCGTAGTCCGCTTCAAGGTCTTCCCCGTCATCCTCGCTCTCGTAGAGCGGCAGCAGGACCACATAGCGCTTCTCCTCAACGGTGAAAGCGTCGATGACCATGAAATCATGGTCATTGCCTTCCTCGTCAGTCAAGGTGATCAAATCGTTTCTGCTCATTCTTTCTTCTTCCATCTGCGGGTATGCACTCCTTTTCATGTTAATGGCTGCGGCAGGCTGCCGCTGGGCCGCTTTCGCGGCCCGGGCAAGATATGATTCTAAAATCAGTGCAGCGGCAAGCATATCCCTGACCTCTTTCCGAGCTTCCCGCCTCACCTTGCCGTCAATGAGAACCTTCTCTGCCATCCTGGTGGTCAAGCGTTCATCCACCAGCTCCACCGGAAGCCCGGTATACTTTTCTATCGCTGCGGTAATTTTTTTAACTTCCCCGGCCTCTTCTCCTAAATCTCCGGACATGTGCAGCGGTAGGCCGGCCACGATCTTGGCCACGCCATATTCCCGGCAGATTTGAGCCAGGCGCTCCAGGGCCGCAACCATGTCCCCGCAGTCTATTACGGTCAGCCCCTGGGCGGTGATGCCCAGGGGGTCGGATATGGCCACGCCGATTCTTTTACGTCCAATATCCAGGCCCAGTATGCGCAAGCAATAAGCCATGCTCCTTTATTTTTCTTCTTTTTCTTCTTCCGCATGCTCCAGGTAGCTGCGGACAAGCTCTTCCAGCAGCTCATCCCGCTCCACCTGCCTGATGAGGCTGCGCGCGTTCAGGTGGTTGGTGATGTAGGCGGGATCGCCGGATAAAAGATATCCTACCAGTTGGTTCAAGGGATTATACCCCTTCTCTTTCAAGGCTGCGTAAACGGCGAGCAGGATCTTTTGGGCCTTGTTTTCACTTTCTTCAACGTCCACGCGGAAAAGAACCGTTTTATCCTGCTGCTGGTCCATTTTTTCCCCCTCCCCTACTTTTCCTGCGGGCCGCCGGCCTCGCTCCCGGCTGCCAGCTGCTCGCGCACCAGGTCCTTGACCAGCCGCAGCGCCTGCGGCAGGGCGGCCGGGTCCTTGCCGCCGGCCTGGGCCATTCCGGGCCGGCCTCCTCCCCCGCCGCCAACGCGGCGGGCGGCGGCGGCAATGATCTTGTTTGCCTGCAAGCCGCGCTTAACCAGATCGTCAGTAACCGTGCCCACAAGCATGACCTTGCCTTCGTGAACCGCTCCCAAAACGGCGACCACCGAGGGGAGGCTGTTTTTAATCAAGTCGGTCATTCCGCGCAACTCCTCGAAGCTTTCCGCATTGACGGCGGAACAGAGCACGTTGACCCCTTCTACTACTTCCACCCCGGAGAGGAGTGATTTCACCGTGTAGCCATGCAGCCTCTCCTTCAGCTGCCGGTTAAGCCGCTCCAGTTCGCGGTTGGCTTCGAGCAACTCCTCCGCTTTGAGCAGGAGTTGCTCCGGGGCCACCTTCCACTTGAGGGCGAGCTCCTGGAGCAGGGAAGCGTCGGCGGCGGCCTGGCGGTACGCCTCCATGCCCGTGAGCGCCTCTATGCGGCGCAACCCCGAGCCGATTCCCTCCTCCGAGATAAGGCGGAAGAGACCGATTTCTCCCGTCGCCTTCACGTGGGTGCCCCCGCAAAGCTCCTTGCTGTAGTCGCCGGCGCTGATCACCCTGACGGCATCCTGGTCATACTTCTCCGTAAATAGGGCCACCGCGCCGCGACGCCGGGCTTCGGAGAGGGTCATCTGCTCCGCCGTGACCGGCAAGTTCTCCAAAATCACCTTGTTCACGGTCTTTTCGACTTGCCGCTTCTCCTCGGGGGAAAGGGCCTTGAAGTGTGTAAAATCAAAGCGCAGCCGGTCGGGGGCGACCAGGGAGCCAGCCTGGTTCACATGCTCGCCCAGGATATCTTTCAACGCCCGGTGCAGCAGGTGGGTGGCCGTGTGGCTGCGGCAGACCCCGCGGCGGCGGACGCTTTCCACGCGGGCAGCGACACGATCGCCGGTGGAAAGGTGCCCGCTTTGCACCTTCCCCTCGTGAACAATCTGCCCGGAGGGGGTGAAGAAGGCCCGCGCAATGACAGCCCGCCCCCCCTTCGCTTCAATGACCCCACTGTCTCCAATCTGTCCACCCGCTTCGGCATAAAAGGGAGTGCGGTTGAGAAAGATCTCCACGGATTCTCCTGCCGAGGCTCTCTCCCGGGCATCCCCGTTCACCAGGATGAGGCTGATTTCTGCTTCCTCCTCCAGGCGGTCGTAGCCGGTAAAGACCGTTTCCAGGTCCCGGGCGGCGGCGTAGGCCGAATCAGTTTTCCCGCCGCTTTCGGAGGCGGCGCGCGCCTCCCGGGCCCGCCTCTGCTGTTCGCTCAAATGGCGGTTGAAGGTGTGGCGATCCACCGTCATGCCATGTTCCTTTAATATTTCCGCCGTGAGATCGAGGGGGAAGCCGTAAGTATCATATAGCTTGAAGGCCAGTTCGCCGGGGAGGCATTTCTCCCCTTTTTGTTTAAGCTCCTGGATGTAATCGTCCAGGATGTCAATGCCCATGGCCAGGGTCTCCTGGAAGCGCTCTTCTTCGGTGGCGATCACTTGCATGATGAAATCGCGGCGCTCCCTTAACTCGGGATAAACCGAGCCCATCAGCTCTGCCAGCAGCGGCACCACTCCCGCCAGGAAGCTTCCTTCAAGGCCGATGAGCCGCCCATGGCGCGCGGCGCGGCGGATGAGGCGGCGCAGGACGTAGCCCCGCCCCTCGTTGGAGGGAAGCACCCCGTCTCCAACGAGGAAGGCAATGCCCCGCGAGTGCTCGGTGACGATGCGCAGGGAAACCTTGCCGCTGCCGTCCAATTCCGCCCCTCCGGCCAGATCGACAAAGTAGGCCATCAGGGGCTTGAAGAGGTCGGTTTCATAAAAGGAGGTTACGCCCTGCATCACCGTGGCCAGCCGCTCCAGCCCGGCCCCGGTGTCTATATTTTTCTGCTTAAGCAGGGTCAGCTCGCCGCTGGGTTCCCGGTTGAACTGGGTAAAAACAAGGTTCCATATCTCCAGGTAGCGGTCGCAGTCGCATCCGGGAATGCAGTTCGCCCGGCCGCAGCCCTCCTCCGCGCCCAAGTCGTAGTATATTTCGGAACAGGGGCCGCAGGGGCCTCCGGTGCCTATTTCCCAAAAATTATCTTCCCGGCCCAGGCGGACAATGCGCTCCGCGGGGAGGCCAATCCGCTCCCGCCAGATGTTGTAGGATTCGTCGTCCTCTTCAAAGACGCTCACCCAAAGCCTCTCCGCGGGAAGGCGGAGAATCTCGCGGACAAACTCCCAGGCCCACTCAATGGCCTCTTCCTTGAAGTAATCTCCAAAGGAGAAGTTGCCCAGCATTTCAAAGAAGGTGGCGTGCCGGCCGGTATGGCCCACGCGATCAATATCGGGAGTGCGCACGCATTTCTGGCAGGTGGCGATGCGGGTATGCGGCGGCTTTCTCTCGCCGCTGAAATAGGGCTTCAGCGGAGCCATGCCCGCCCCGATTAGAAGCAGGGTGGGATCGTTTTGGGGGATCAAAGAAAAACTGGGCATTACCAGGTGCCCTTTGCCGGTAAAAAAATCTAGAAAGATGGAGCGAATTTCACTGCTTTTCATTTCTCTCTAACCCCCTCGCAAGGTTAAGGCAATTATATCCTTCACCCATGGAGCTGTCAATGATTGGCCGGGCGAGCCCCGTTCGCCCGGCCGGTCATCCGGAGGGCGAAGCCCGCATATCCATAACCAAGCATGGCCAGGCTTGTAGCAGTGGTTGCAATAACAGCGTGGGTTCGGGCGGAGCATTTGGAATTATGCCCAATTGATGCCTATGGCCTCTCACTTCTCACCTCCCACTTTTCATCTCAATGGCGCAGGAAGTTGAGGAGATGCTTGCCCAGGACGCGGAGCACCAGCGCCGCCGGGACGGCCAGGAGAAGGCCGATGAAGCCGAAGAGCTTCCCGCCGAGGAGCAGGGCGAGAATTATGGTCAGGGGATGAAGGCGGGCGCTGCGGCCGATAATTACCGGCGCGATGAGCTGGCTTTCCACCTGCTGGACGACGACGATCATAAGGATTACTTTCAAGGAAAGGAGCGGCGAATCGAGAAAGGCAACCAGCCATGCCGGAATGGCGCCGATAATGGGGCCGATGAAGGGAATGAGGTTGGTGATGCCGATAATAATGGCCAGCACCAGGGGGAACCTGACCTTGAGAAAGAGAAAGCCGGCATAGGTCAACGCGGCCACGGCAAAGCTGACCAGGAGGGTGCCGCGGATAAAGGCGCCAAGAGCGATGTTGATCTCCTCCGCAGCGGCATTGATGGAACGGCGCCAGCCCGGCGGGAAGAGATAGAGGAACCTTTTTATAAAAGAGCTTTCATCCCGCAACAGGTAATAGGTGAGGACGGGGACGAGCAAAAAAATGACGGCGCTGCTGAACAGCGAAAGAATCATGTTGTAAAAGCGCTCCACCTGGGCGGCAAGGGCGCCGCTTAAGGCATTGATATTGTAATCAATGATCTCCCGCGTATTTGGCGGCAGGTTGAAGCGCCGGTAGCTTTCTTCCATGCGGCGCAGGAACTCCTGCAGGTCGGCGGCATAGCGGGGCAGCTGCCTGGCCAGGTCCTGGAGATCGCTTAAGAAAAGCGGCACCACCCTGACGCAGAAGATGAAGATGACAATGGCAAAGATGAGGTAGAGCACGAGGATGGCCACGGGGCGGGAAATGCGGCGCCGCTCCATGGAGTTGACCAGGGGCGCCAGCAGGTAGGCGGCGATGAAGGAGAAAAGAAGGGGCGCCAGGGCCGAAAGGAGAGCCTGCCGCACCCTGATTAGCCATATGACGAACAAGACGATGAGAAGCCCGCCGGCCAGCAGGAGCAGGCCTTGCTGCCAGGGTTTCAACTGGGATATTTTCTCTTTCACCAGCACCTTCTCCTATGATCTGGAAAGAGAAGCAAAAACCCCTTCCCCCATGCCTCAACCCTGACACATATATATTCTGCAGCCGGGTTGAGAAAATACCGGTAGAAGAGGTTTTTAATGCTTTTGCTTGCTTACTTATGATCCTGTTCCAGGGAAACCGGGATTAAAGAGCCATCAGCTTCAACGTAAAACATGCACGCAGCATGCTGCGGGTTGGCCTTGAACTCCATCAGGCACTGCCAGCAGTAGTACTGGTTGTTGCCGACCTTACCGGTATCCGCGGAACGGCACAGCGGGCACCGCATCATGGACACTTCCACTTCAGTTTAAATCGATGGGATCATAGTATATCCACAGTGAAGGAAGATCATACGGCGGCGTCAATAATCCCCCCGCCGATGACCAGGTCATCCCGGTATAAGACCGCCGCCTGCCCCGGGGCCACCGCCGCCTGGGGACGGGCGAAAAGCAGGCGCGCCCGCCCCTCCTGGGGGAGGGGGCTGATGGTAGCCGGAACCTCCGGGGCGGTGTAGCGAATTTTCACTGTCACCTCCATCTCCTGCTCCAGCGCGGGGATGGCAATGAGATTCAACCCGCACAGTTCGGCCCCCTGGCGGTAGAGCTCCTCCCGCTCTCCCACCACGATGGTGTTGTCCTGGGGGCGGATCTCCAGGACATAAAGGGGTCGCGGCGCAGCCAGGCCCAGGCCCCGCCGCTGCCCCACGGTGTAGAAGGCAACGCCCCGGTGCCGGCCCAGTATCTCCCCCCTGCGGTTGACAATGTTCCCGGGAAGCCCTTCCATGCCGCGCCGTTTCAAGAAGGCACGGTAGTCGCCTTCCGGGATAAAGCAGATCTCCTGACTTTCCTTCTTTTCGGCCACGGGCAGCCCGAGCTCCCGCGCCTTGGCGCGCACCTCTTTTTTCGTCAGCTCGCCCAGGGGGAAGAGGCAGCGGGCGAGGTGCTCCTGCGTTAGATTATAGAGCATGTATGACTGGTCCTTGGCCGGGTCGAGGCCCTTTTTCAAAAGGTAGCGGCCCCGCTGGGGAGAATACTCCACGCGGGCGTAGTGGCCGGTAGCAATGTGGGAGCAATGCCGCTGCTGCGCCCTCTGCAGCAGGGCGGCGAATTTAATCTTGCGATTGCAGATGACGCAGGGGTTGGGGGTGCGGCCGCAGCCGTATTCGCGGGTAAAATAAGCCACGACCTCTTCGGCAAAGGCTTCCCGCAAGTCGGCCACTTCGTGTTCAATGCCCAGCCTTTCGGCAACGCAGCGCGCATCTTCAGCGGCCGCCGGCGGCGGGGTGTCAGTTGCTTCCGCAGCCTTCTCCGGCCACAGTTGAAAGGTGATCCCCACAACTTCGCAGCCGCTCTCTTTTAATAAAGCGGCGGCGACGGCGCTGTCCACGCCCCCGCTTAAAGCAACGAGAACCCTCTTCCGGTTAAAGGAAAACACCCCCCGGCGCAATGCAAATTTAAACGGCAGGCGGCTCCGCCAACTCCTCCCACCGCCCGCGGCCCCGGGAGAGCTCGACAAACTTTTTGCGCATGGCCTCGGCCAAGCGGCAGGGGATGGCGGCAATAACGGAAACATCAGCGGCGTAATCCGTGGCCATGATTTCAGCGCCCACGGCCTCGAGCTGCCGCAGCAGGGCGCCGATTACGCCGTAGGATACGACCATGCGGCAGTAGCAGAGCCTCTCCCGCTCCACCAGCACTGCCGCCTCCAGGCAGGCCCGCGCGCATTGCCGGTAGGCCCGCGTCAGGCCCCCGATGCCGAGCTTAATCCCGCCGAAGTAGCGCGTGGCCACCACCACGAGGTCGGAGAGTCCCTCCCCCTGGAGCAGCTGCAGCATGGGCAGCCCGGCCGTCCCCGCCGGCTCCCGGTCGTCAAAAGCCCGCTCCACCAGGGAGGTGCCGGCCCCGACGCGGTAGGCATAGGCATGGTGGGTGGCGTCGGGAAACTCGGCCCTGACCTGCTCCACGAACTGCTCCGCCGCCTCCAGGCTGGACACGGGGGCGGCAGTGGCAATAAAGCGGGAGTTGTTCACGGTAAAGCGGACGCGCACCTGTTCCCGCAGCGTCCGGTAGCTGTATTCGCTCACGGCCATTTATTCTTCCCTTTTTTCACTGCTTATCTCTTTTTTCGCCGCGGCGGCAGCACCGCCCGGACGTGCTTTCTTAGCCAGGGCTTCTTCCCGGAGACGGCGCAGCTTCTCCAGGCGCTCCCCGATCTGGCGTTCATAGCCTTCCACTCCCGGCCGGTAAAACCTCTTCCCGGCCAGCTCCGGCGGCAGGTAGAGCTGGGCCACGTAATGCCCCGGGAAGTCATGGGGGTAGAGGTAGCCCTTGCCATGGCCCAGCCTGGCCGCACCGCGATAGCCTGTCCCGCGCAGGTGCGGTGGAACAGGGTAGCTGCTCCTCTCTTCCACCGTCTTCATCGCCTCTTCGATGGCCAGGTACGCGGCGTTGCTCTTGGGAGCGGCGGCGAGGTAGGCCGCGGCCTGGGCCAGGGGGATGCGGCCCTCGGGGAGACCAATGAGCTGCACCGCCTGGGAGGCGGCCACCGCCAGCACCAGGGCGTGGGGGTCGGCGTTGCCGATATCCTCGGCAGCGCTGATCACCAGGCGGCGGGCGATAAAGAGAGGGTCTTCGCCTCCCTTGAGCATGCGGGCAATCCAGTAAATGGCGGCGTCGGGATCGGAGCCGCGGATGGATTTGATCAGCGCCGAAGCCATGTCGTAATGATCGTCCCCCGCCCGGTCGTAGCTGTAGGCCCGCGATCGCAGGGCCTCCGCCGCCGTCTCCGCGGTGATTTTGATCTTTCCGCCGCTGCGCTCGGCAATGAAAACAGCCAGCTCCAGGGCATTGAGGGCGGTGCGGGCGTCGCCGTTGGCTCGCTCGGCAAGCAGCTGCAGCGCCTCCGGCTCCGCCTCCAGCTCCAGCTTCCCCAGCCCCCGCTCTTCGTCGGCAAGGGCTCTCTGCAGCAGCTGTAAAATATCGCCGGAGCTGAGGAGCTCAAACACGAAGAGGCGGGTCCGCGACAGGAGGGGGCCAGTGAGGTAGAAGAAGGGGTTCTCCGTGGTGGCCCCGATAAAGATGACCGTGCCCTGCTCCACCGCCGCCAGCAGAGCATCCTGCTGGGCCTTGTTGAAGCGGTGGATCTCGTCAATAAAGAGGATGGTGCGCCGGTTCTGCAGCGACCAGCGCTCGCGGGCCTTCTCCACCACCTCGCGGATATCCTTCACCCCCGCGGTCACGGCGTTGAGCTGAATAAAGGCGGCCCGGGTGGTGGAGGCGATGAGCAGGGCCAGGGTGGTTTTACCGGTACCGGGCGGCCCAAAGAAGATCATCGAGGGGATCCGATCCACGGTGATGAGGCGGCGCAGCGGCTTCTCCTCGCCCAGGAGATCCGGCTGGCCCACAAACTCCTCCAGGCTGCGCGGCCGCATGCGCAGGGCCAGCGGCCCCTCCTCGCGCATCTTCCGTTCCCACTCCATGGCAATAAGATCGATGGCTACCAGCTCCTCGGTTGGGGAATGCTGCTGCGGCAGCCTGCCGCGCTGCCGCTTCCCCTTTTAATTCCATCTAGATTATACCATGAAACTTCCTTATACTTTCCATGGTGCTGCGCAAGGAAAGCTGCCCTCTGCAGCGGCAAAGCCGCGAGAGGGCAGCTTAAGCTGTCCGGGTTTTTAAATCCCCCAAGTACCCTTGTAACAAGGGGGTTTTAAAATGCCCGCGGGTCCGGGCTGCTCCGTGGCGGGCGTCGTTTAAGCCCGCCAGGACCCTAATAATTCACTCCCCACATGCCCCCGATGGCGCCGAAAATAAAGCCCAAGAATATCTTCACGGCCAGGTTCCAGCCGATGGTCATGTCATCGACAACAAGCAGGCCCCCGCCCAGCATGAGCAGGACATAAGCCACGCCGATGATCCCGCCGTTCAGCCAGCCCCGCGAGCCGATCCTCCTGGCGGCGTAAGCAGCGCCCCAGAGGATGGAAACAACGCTCACCGCGTAGACAAGGTATAAGGCCGTTTTCTCGGTCAGCTCCGTCAGGTAAAGAACAAGGGAGATGGCCAGGAGCATGACCAGCGAAAAAATCAGCGCCAGCAGAATCCCCTTGATCAGGATCAGCCAGGTGCTGCCCTGCAGGGAATGAAAGGCCCGGTTGTTCGACGGCCGGTATTTCATACACTCTCCCTCCAGGAAGAGCATATGAACCGGCGCCCTTAATTATGCCTAATCCTCCTCGTCGTCGATGACGCGCTCAATGCCGCCGCGGGCAAACTTGATGTTCACATTGTCAGCTATGCGCAGGGTGAGCACATCGTCATTGATCTCCTTGATGACCCCGTAAATCCCGCCAATGGTAAGGACCCGGTCGCCCTTTTTCAGCGAAGCCAGCATTTCGCGCCGTCTTTTCTGCTGCTGCTGCTGCGGGCGAATGAGAATAAAGTAAAATATGGCGAAGATCACGATCATCCAGATTATGCCCGAATAGGGGGCCAGCTTTTCCATCAAACCCTCCATTAATTTGCACCTCCGTAATATTGATCAAGCCTGGGCTTCATTTCACGATAGTACTGGTCGAACCTGTCTTCGGCAATGGCATCGCGAATTTCCTGCATCAACTGGGCCAGGTAGTAGAGATTGTGATATGTAGTCAAGCGCAGCCCGAGTATTTCGCCGGCATTAATAAGGTGGCGGATGTAGGCGCGCGAGTAATTGCGGCAGACCGGGCAGCCGCATGCTTCATCCAGCGGGGCCATGTCCGAGGCGTAAACGGCATTGCGAATGGTGAGGTAGCCCCGGCTGGTCATGACCCTGCCGTTGCGCGCAATGCGGGTGGGCAAGACGCAGTCGAAAAGATCGATGCCCAGCCTGCTCCCCTCGAGGAGCGCATCGGGTGAACCTACCCCCATGAGGTAGCGCGGCTTGTCAGCCGGCAGCAGGGGAACAACCCCCTCCAGGGTGCGATACATGAGCTCTTTGGGCTCTCCCACGCTCAATCCCCCAATGGCGTAACCGGTAAATTCCATCTTGACCAACTCGGCAGCCGATTTCTCTCTTAAATCCTGGTAAACACCTCCTTGAACGATCCCAAAAAGGGCCTGGTCCTCACGCAAGTGGGCCTCGCGGCAGCGCAGGGCCCAGCGGCTGGTGCGCTCCACGACGACCTCCATCTCTTCGCGGGACACGGGATAGGGGGGGCATTGATCCAGGACCATAGCGATATCGGATCCGATGACATTCTGGATGCGCACAACCCGCTCCGGGGTCAGGTAATGGGTGGAGCCGTCGATATGGGAGGTGAAGACAACCCCGTCATCTTCCACCTTGCGCAAGCCGCCCAGGCTGAAAATCTGGAAGCCGCCGCTGTCTGTGAGGATGCCCCCGGACCAGTTCATCATTTTGTGCAGCCCGCCGGCGCGGGCAATCACTTCAATTCCCGGGCGCAAGTACAGGTGATAGCTGTTGGCCAGGATCATCGCCGTTTTCAATTCAGCCAACTCATCCGTGGTTATCCCCTTCACGCTGCCCTGCGTCCCCACCGGCATGAAGGCGGGCGTGTCCACTACCCCATGATTGGTAGCCAGCTTGCCCAGCCTGGCTCCCGTTTTAGGGCAAACCTTGATTAAATGAAAAAAAATGGACATCCTTTCCACCTTGCTATAGCTTATCTTAACCAACCGGCGCTGTCAATTATACTGACCATTATGGAACACTAGGGGACTGGGACACTAAGGACGTACCTTTTGGATCACTTTTCACGGCCAGGGGTGAAATCCCGGTGCGGGAGAGCATGAATGCCGCCCGCACCGCCTTTACAGGATGAGCATGCAATCGCCGAAGCTGTAGAAGCGGTATTTTTCCTTTACGGCTAGGCGGTACGCCTCCATGACCTGGTCGTAGCCGGCAAAGGCGCAAACCAGCATGAGCAGCGTGGAGCGCGGCAGGTGAAAATTGGTCAAGAGAGCATCCACCGTCTTGAAGCTGTAGCCGGGGTAGATGAAAAGGTCGGTCCACTCTTCCCGCTCCTGCACAAACCCTTTATCATCGGCGGCCGCTTCGAGAACGCGGCAGGAGGTTGTCCCCACAGCCACGATGCGCCTGCCGCGCCTGCGGGCGGCATTGATCTCTTCCGCCGCCGCGGCACTAATCCGGTAATACTCGCGGTGCATCTTGTGGCTGCGAATATCCTCTTCTTTTACCGGCTGGAAGGTGCCCGGGCCGATATGCAGGGTGATAAAGGTCCAGCGGATCCCTTTCCGCCGCAGCCCCTCAAAGACAGCGGGCGTGAAATGAAGCCCGGCGGTGGGGGCGGCGGCCGAACCGTCCACGGCGGCGTAGATGGTCTGGTACTGCCTGGGATCCCTCAGCTCCCCCTTGATGTAGGGAGGCAGGGGAACCTGCCCCACCAGGGGCAGCAGTTGCTCCAGCGGCGCCGGCCCGGTGAAGCTGACGACGCGCTGCCCCTGCCCGGCGTAATCCTCAATTACCGCGCGAAGGCCCCGGGCAAACTCCACCACGGCGCCGGGCTTGAGCTTGCGTCCCGGGCGGACCATGGCCACCCAGCGCCCCTCGGAGAGGGGGTGCAGGAGCAGGAGCTCCACCTCCCTGCCGCTCCCGCCGGCCTGCCGCCCCAGCAGGCGGGCCGGGATCACCCTGGTGTTGTTCAAAACCAGCAAGTCTCCCTCTTCAAGGTAATGGGGGAGGCTGCTGAAAGTCGCCTGCCCGATCACCCCCTTATGGCGCTGCAGCACCATCATCCGGGAGAGATCTCTCCTGGAGGCAGGCTCCTGGGCAATCAGCTCCGGCGGCAACACGTAGTCAAAATCACTCAGCTTCGTCTTCTCCATCCACTACCACCAGCCGGTCAACCGGCGCCAGGCACCCGGCCAACCAGTTCAGATTTGTTTACTTGAAGATGCGGCTGACAAGATTAAAGAGGAGGGTTAAAACGATGCTCACGAGCAGTATCGTCACGACCGGGAAATAAAAGGTAAAGTTTTCCCTTCGGATGATAATATCCCCGGGCAGGCGGCCTAGTCCCAGGCGCCCGGCAAGAATAATGAGCAGCCCCGTAGCTGCGATTAAGCCGCCGATGACCAGCAGAGTTTTCCCCATGGAATCCATTGCCGAAAACCCCTTCGTCATTGTTATTGCCGCATTCCCAGCCGCGCTGCAGAACGACTCCCCTATAAGCTTTACCACAAGTGGAGCTGCGAATTCTCCCTGGGATTCAATTTCAGGTAGCGGTAAGCCTCGCCGGTAACGGCCCGCCCGCGGGGAGTTCTCTTCAAAAGGCCGAGCTTCATCAAGTAGGGTTCGTAGACATCTTCCAGGGTCTCCGGCTCTTCGCTGATGGAAGCGGCCAGGGTTTCCAGTCCCACCGGGCCGCCATCGTATTTTTCAATCATGGTCAGCAGAAGGCGGCGGTCGATCTCGTCGAGGCCGGCTTCATCCAGCTGCAGCATCTGCAGCGCCTCGCGCGCCGCCGCCTCGGTGATCACGTTGCCGGCCTTGACCTGGGCATAATCGCGCACCCTCTTCAGCAGGCGATTGGCCACGCGGGGGGTGCCGCGGGAGGCCCCGGCAATTACCCTGGCCCCCTTCGGGTCAATGGCGATATTGAGGATCCTCGCCGAGCGGGTAATAATCTCCACCAGCTCTTCGGTGGTGTAAAAATCAAGGCGGTCAACGATGCCAAAGCGATCGCGCAGGGGGGAGGTGAGCGCCCCCGCCCTTACCGTGGCTCCGATGAGGGTAAAGTGGGGCAGCTCGAGGCGAATGGAGCGCGCTCCCGGCCCCTTGCCGATGATAATATCGAGGGCAAAGTCTTCCATGGCCGGGTAGAGAATCTCCTCCACGGCGCGGCTGAGGCGGTGGATTTCATCGATGAAGAGCACATCCCCGCGGCCCAGGTTGGTCAGTATGGCCGCCAGGTCGCCGGGACGCTCAATGGCCGGCCCGGAGGTGATGCGGATATTAACCCCCATTTCCCAGGCAATGATATGCGCCAGGGTGGTCTTCCCCAGCCCCGGCGGCCCGTAAAGGAGCACGTGATCCAGCGCTTCCTGGCGCTCCCGCGCCGCAGCTATGTATATGGAAAGCTTTTCTTTTATCTTCTCCTGGCCGATAAACTCCTTCAGCGAACGGGGCCGCAGCCCCAGTTCAAACTGGGGATCGTCGTCGCGGCGCCGCTTTGCCGATACAATTCTCTCTTCCGCCATTCTTCTCCCCTCTTAGCTGCTTTTGCCCGGCCCTCCGGCTAAAATGCTTAGAGCCTTTTTCAGGAGCTCTTCGCTGGCAAGAGCACCCTCGCCTGCTGCGGCGGCCCTGTTTACCGCTGCCGCCGCCTCGGCGCGGGAATAGCCCAGCGCCGCCAGCGCCTCGATAATCTCCGCCCTCTGCGCAGCGGGGCTGCCGGCGGTGCCGCTTGCAGCCAGCTGCTCCGGCGAGTAGAGCCGGGGCAGCTTCTCCTTCAATTCGAAAACAAGCCGCTGGGCCAGCTTCCGGCCGATACCCGGGGCCTGGCTGAGAGCGGCAATGTCCTCTTCCAGGATGGCCGTGCAGAGCTGGGGTACCGTGAATGTGCTTAGCAGCGCCAGCCCGTTGCGCGGCCCAATGCCGGATACACCGGTAACCAGGTCAAAGAGCTTGCGCTCCTCGGTGGTGGAGAAGCCGAAGAGGCGCATTTCATCTTCCTGAAAGACGAGCCTGGTGTAGAAACTAACCTCGGCGCCGATAAGCTGCTCCAGCTTTCCGGTGTAATCGGGGATCTCCAGGGCCAACCCCACCGCCCCCACTTCCACGACGGCCTGGCCGGGAGCAAGGGCGACCAGCTTCCCGCGCACATATTCAATCACTTTCTCCTGCTCCCTTCTACGACCTCGCGGTAGCGGCGGTGCTGCAAGTGGCAGAGGGCTACTGCCAGCGCGTCGGCCTCGTCGTCCACAGCGGGGCACCGGGACAGCGCCAGGAGCAGCTGCACCATCTTCTGAACCTGCGCCTTGTCGGCGGCGCCGTAACCGGCAACGGCCTGCTTCACCTGCAGCGGGGTATATTCAAATACGGGCAGCCTGTTTTTCGCCGCCGCGAGAATAACCGTGCCCCGCGCTTCGCCAACCTGCAGCGCCGTGCGCACATTCTTGCAAAAAAAAAGTTTCTCCACGACCATGGCCGCGGGCTGATATCGCCGGATGATCTCTTCAACGCCGTTAAAGATCTCCTCCAGGCGCAGGGGAGAGGCCGTGTCCTTCGCCGTCCGGATGCATCCCGATGCCAGCCGGATGAAGCGGCCTTCTCTCTCCTCCACCAGGCCGTAGCCGGTTATGGCCAGGCCCGGATCAATTCCCAGAACAACCATGGAATCACCAGCATCCGCTATTTCCTGGACGATATACTATTCTTGAACGGGAGCCTTAAATCCTTTTCCGCCCCCATAATGAAAAAGCGCCGCGATTTTTCCATCGGGCGCTTGCACTTTATCTTCACAGGCACTGGGCTGGCTAGCTGGTATATTCCTGCAGCACTTTATTGAGTTCATCCCCATCAAGGGACTTGAGGGGAACCCCCTCCTCCAGATCTTTTCGGATATCATCCCTCACCGGGTGGGGGGTCACCCGGATCACTTTCCCCGCCGGGGGCTTTCCTTGAAAGACGGCTATCTTATCGCCATCATCATCGTTGAAAATGCCCACGTAGTAGCTGCCTTCACAGTCGGGGCAGAGATCGCCCAGGTAGCTAAAAGTCAAGAATGTGCCCTCAGCTCCCAGCCGCATGTTGGCCACGTGCCAGCCTTCAGTATTATTCAGGTAGGACATAATGTCTTGAATGCTGCTGTTGTTTTTATGCAGCGCCACTGCCAACTCCACAAGGGCTGCCGGCGGCAGCTCCAGCTTTTCCGGTACGCCGCTCGGCTCGTAGGAGCCATGGTGCTCGCAGAAGCGGTAAAAATACTGGACCAGGTAGGGTTCATACCCCGGCAGCTCCGGGTCCGCCTCCATCTCCTGCCCGCTGCTGCGATTTAGAAATTGGCCCAGGTTCAGATCGCGGGTATACGAGATTACCAGGAACAGCGGCCCCAGCCCCACCACCAGGAGCAGAAAGATGAATCCTGCCCATAACAGGGCTTGAAGGCGCTTCTTCCTCTTCTCCTTTTCCACCAATAGGGCTCACCCTCTCGGGAAAATCCTTAAGCCCTATCATCCCCCGCTGCCGGATAATTTATACATTTATTGTTCCTTTTTATTCCATCAACTCCTCGGGAATGTCATAATTGGCATAAACATTTTGCACATCGTCGTTTTCTTCCAGCGCCTCCATCAGCTTAAGGACGCGCCTGGCCACCTCGGGGTCTTCCACGGTCACCGTGCTTTTGGGCAGCATGGTCACTTCGGCGCTTTCAAGGGGAATATTCTGCTTCTGCAGGTACTCCTTGACCTCTTCGAAAGATTCGGGCGGTGAGGTAATGCTGTAGACGCCGTCTTCCTCCTTTATATCTTCCGCGCCTGCCTCCAGGGCAATGAGCATGAGCTCGTCTTCATCAACTGGCAAGCCCTCTTTTTTAACAATAAAATGGCCCTTCCGCTCAAACATCCAGGAAACGCAGCCCGCCTCGCCGAGGCTACCGCCATGGCGGGAAAAGAGATGCCTGATCTCCGCCACGGTGCGATTGCGGTTGTCCGTAAGGGCCTCGAGCAGCACCGCCACTCCCCCGGCGGCGTACCCTTCGTAGCTGACCTGCTCGTAGTTTTCACCCTCCAGGCCGCCCACGCCACGCTGAATCGCCCGCTGGATGTTCTCGTTGGGCATGTTGTTGTCCCGGGCCTTTTGCACAGCCAGGCGAAGGCGGAAGTTGGAATTGATATCACCGCCTCCCTCCCTGGCGGCAACAATGATCTCCCGGGCCAGCTTGGTAAAAATTTTCCCCTTCTGCGCGTCCATGCGCGCCTTGCGATGCTTCACGTTCGCCCATTTTGAATGCCCGGCCACTATGATCCCCCCTTTGTTTATGCTCGGAAAAGCTCATTCAGAATGGGGATAGGAAGCGCTAACCACCGTCTTCATGCCGCCGCGGGGGTTGAAATTTCCGGTAACAGTCATGGAGATGGGGTTAATCAGCGCCGTGAGATCGTCGAGGATGCGGTTAACCACGTCCTCCTGAATAATCCCCACATTGCGGTAGGAATTAAGGTAGTACTTGAGCGACTTCAGCTCTACGCAGGTCTCGCGCGGCACGTACTTGATCCGCAGCTCACCGAAGTCTGGTAGGCCGGTCCAGGGACAGACAGAGGTGAACTCGGGAAAGATGATCTCCACCTCCGTGCGGCGCCCGGGATAGGCAAAGGGGACCGTCTCCAGCACCTCCTTATCCACCTGGTCCGGCTTCAGCACGTCAAATCTTCTTTGGGCATAGCGATCATCCTTCATTGGAAATCACACGCTCCTTTCGCGCCCAGCGGACGGCTAAATAGCAAAATGGGGTATCGGCAAGAGCCAGGACAAACTTAACCAGGTACTGGCCGGCAATCATGTTGACCAGCACGGGAAGTTCAACCGTGCCGGCAAAGGCGAGGGTGATGAAGATGACGCTGTCCAAAAATTGGCTGACAAGGGTGGAGAGGTTGTTGCGCAGCCAGAGATGCTTCCCCCGCGTGACGCGGCGCCAGAAGAGGAAGGCCCACACGTCGTGGAACTGGGAAACGAGATAGGCGGCCATGCTGGCGGCAACAATGCGAGGAACAGTGCCCAGGATGGCCTCGTAGGAAGCCTGGTGCCCCCAGAAGGGTGCCGGGGGAAGCACCCGGCCCAAGTAGAGATAGGCGGTCATGACCAGATTCATGATGAAGCCCAGCCAGACAATTTCATTGGCCTCTTTTTTCCCCCAGACCTCGCTGACCGTATCGGTGATAACGAAGGTTACGGGGTAGGCAAACACCGCCGCGGGAAGGACAAGCCTTCCCAGGACAAAGAGCTTGCCGGCAATAATATTGGAAACCAGCAGGCTGGTTAGAAAGAGAGCGGTTAACAGCCGCAGCTTTCTCTCCAAATCTTCCACCTCTTGTTTTTTTTAAGCAGGGTAGCCGCGACCTGCTGCATACATTATAAATAATCTTTTGGCGGGAGAAAAGTGTGGCACCTAGCCCCTTCGCGCCAACCCGGCAAAGCGAAAGTTCCAAAGAGGGCTTCCAGGGAATAACGATGGAAAGGCGAGGAAAAAATAAGGATTACTGCTATATATGGAGGTGCTGCGGCTATGCAAATCAGCGGCAGGAACAAGCTTAAGGGAACAGTGGTCAAAGTTTTGCCGGGCATTGTCACCGCCGAGGTGGAGGTGGACATTGGCAACGGCAACCGGATCGCCGGAGTAATTACCAAGCGCTCGCTGGATGAGATGCAGATCAAGGAAGGCGATGAGGTTACGGCTTTAATAAAGGCGACTTCGGTTATGTTTATTAAATAGGAAGAAAAACAGGTCACCCGCAAAAAAAGGTCACCCTAAAAAAACAGGGTGACATTTTATGAGGGTGGTAAGAGGATAAAATAAAGCCCATGATTAATTCTGTCAGCTTGTTTTTTTAAATCCCCCGCCCCTCCGGATTCGGGGGGATTTTGCCTTTCCCGTCCTGAAACTGGTGATAAGTAAACAGTCTAAACCATCCGGCCTTCCTCTGGGGGGACTAGTAGACCATTCTCCCTTCAATAAAGGCCTGCGTGCGCGCATCCAGGGGAGCCTTGAACATTTTCGATGTCTCCCCGGCTTCCACCACCTGCCCGTCGTAAAGAAAAATCGTTTCATCGGTCAGGCGCCGGGCCTGAAAGATATTATGCGTAACAATGATTATGGTTACCTCCATGCTTTGCTTCAGCTGCAGGATCAACTTCTCCATCAGCTCAACGTTGGCCGGGTCGAGATTGGCCGTCGGTTCGTCAAGAAGCAGCAATTTCGGCTTGAAGGCCACCGCCCGGGCCAGGGCCACACGCTGCGCCTCGCCGCCCGATAGCGTCCTCGCATGGCGCTCCTTCATGTGGGGAAGGCCGATCTGTTCAAGAAGGGCCGCAACTCTTTCCTTAATTTCTGCCCGGCTGTAGCCGCGCGTTCTCAACCCGTAGGCAATATTCTCCCTGACCGAAGTGCTAAAGAGAAGAGGTTTTTGAAAAACCAGGGTCATCTGCCTCTGCAAGGCCAGGCGCGCCGGGCCGTTGGGAGGAACGGGGCGGCCATCGAAGCAAATAGTCCCCCGGTCGGGCTCGGTTAATAGATTGATTATCCGGAGCAGAGTGGTCTTGCCGGCGCCGCTGGGTCCGATGATGCCGTAAATTTTGCCCCTTTCAAAAGCAAGCGCAGGGATGTTGAGGACTTCCCGGTCGTAGCTTTTCACAATGTTTTTTAGTTCAAGAATGGGGGTATTGCCGGCGGGCTTATGAATTGACTTCTCCTCCCCTCTGAACTCGATAGAGGAAGGTATTTATTACAAAAGAGAGCGTCAGCAGGATCAGCCCCAGGCCAATGGCATACGCGTAATTCCCCTTCCTCGTTTCCAGAACAATTGCCGTGGTCATCACCCGGGTATGCCCCTCAATATTGCCGCCTACCATCATTACGGCCCCCACCTCGGCAATTACCCTGCCGAAACCGGTGACCACGGCGCCCAGAAGGGCCACCCGCGATTCCCGGACTACAGTCCAGGCAGAGAGCAGCGGTCCGGCGCCGAGTGAGCGGGCGGTCTCCTCCACCTCTTTCCCCCTGCTTCTCACCCCGACCAGGGTCAACCCGGTAACAATGGGCAGGGCCAGGGTTACCTGGGCGATGATCATGGCGGTGGGAGTATAGAGCAGTCCCAGCACTCCCAGGGGGCCCACTCGGGAAAGGAGCAGGTAGATTACCAACCCCGCTACCACCGGCGGCAGTCCCATGAAAGTATAAATGACCTTGTTGATCAGAGCGGTCTTCTTCTCGGGCTTCAAGCCCAGCCAGGTCCCCAGGGGAATGCCCAGCAGGGTGGATATTATGATCGCCGCCCCGGATACTTGAAGAGATAGCAAGACTATTTTCATAAGCTCCGGATCGAGCTTGATGATCAGCGTAAAGGCTTCCATAATCCCTTCAAGTAGCCGGGGCATTTTTTTCACTCCTTACCGCACCTATAGCTCTCCGAAAATTTTAAGTTATGCTGGCTATTCCTCCAGCCCGAGGCCGGGGAAGAAGAGCGTTTCTCCTTCTTTCTTAAAGCCGGCGATCAACTCCTGGCCTTCCTGTGAAGTGAGGAACTCGATATACTTTTTCGCCAGGTCATATTTCACGTGCGGATGCTTTTCCGGGTTGACCGCCATAACCCCATACTGGTTGAAAAGAGCGGGATCGCCGTCAAAGAGAAGAACCAGATCGAGGTCCTTCTTTAAAGAAACATAGGTGCCGCGGTCGGCAATGCAGTAAGCTTCCTTCTCATGCGCCATCCGCAGGGTATCGCCCATGCCCGAACCCGCCGAGGCATACCATGCCTGGTCTTCGGGAGCAACTCCCGCCGCCTCCCAGAGCCTCATCTCAAGGCGGTGTGTTCCGGAATCATCGCCCCGGGAAACAAACTCGGTCTCTCCGGCGGCAATCTTCTGCAGGGCTTCAAGGGCGCTGCCCGCCTCTTTCACTCCGGAAGGATCGGCCTCCGGACCGACAATAATAAAGTCGTTGTACATCACATCATGACGATCGACAAAGAAACCCTCTTCAACCAGCTGCAACTCTGCCTGGCGGTCATGGACCAGCAGCACATCAGCGTCGCCGTTTTTGCCGGTTTCAAGAGCCTGGCCGGTTCCCTGCGAAATTACCTTCACTTCAATCCCGGTCTTCTCTTTGAAAATAGGGTGCAAGTAATCAAGCAATCCGGAATCGTATGTACTGGTAGTTGTGGCCAGGATAATTTCACCGCCGGCTTCCCCGCCGGGCTCCTCCTCCTTCGGGGCACACCCAACTGCCAGCAGCCCGGCAGCCAGGACCAGGGCCATCAGCAGGCCAAGAAGCTTCAAATTTCTCTTATCAAACATTTCTCTCAACTCCCTCTCTTAAATTCTTTCCTTTTAATTAAGTGCCGCCCAGCACATTAAATAGATATATATTTAAGGACGTCCCTAATCACCCCCTGAAAATAAAATCACCGCATCCCATCGTGGAAGCGGTGATAAAATCATTTGGCTAAACCTTCTTTCCACTCTGGGAGGCATAACCGTTTCCAGTTATACCCTAACGCCCACGGCTCATGGCATTAGCTTTAGAGACCGTGGATCGAAGGTTATGTGCAACTCCGGCGGCCCGCCGCCGTTATGCTTTCGTATCCTCTTGAAGCCATTATATAGCAGCAGGGAAACTTTATCAAGTGCTGGCGGCAGCGTATTCCAGGATGAACTTGTACAGCGCGTCTGCCGCCGGGCTGGGAACCCTGCGGCAGTGCCGGACCAGGTAGAGGCGGCGAGTCAGGTCAAGGCCGGCCGGCTGGTAAACGCTTACCAGGCCGGCCCTGAAATAATCCTCGGCCGACAGCCAGGACACCAGCGAGATTCCAAGCCCGCAGCGTACGCCCTGCTTTATCGCCTCCAGGCTGTCCATGTATATAATCCCGGCAAAATCAGATAATTGCACACCTATCTTTGAGAGGGCCTTCTCAAAAAGGCGGCGGGTAGCCGATCCTTCTTCCCGGAGCAAGAGAGGATAGGGGAGAGAGGAGGCCAGGTCAACTATGCCCCTGCCTGAAGAATTCTTTTCAAGCACCTTTTGATCCAGCAAGCCCGGCGGTGTGATGAGCACAAGCTCATCTTCGGCAAAAACTTCACTGGCCACCCGTTCTTCCGCTGCCTTTTCGCCAACCAGGCCCAGGTCAGCACTGTAATCAAGAATTCTCTCGATAACGGCCGCCGAATCCATGATCGCCAGGTTAAGCGTTACCCCGGGGCATCGCTCCCGAAAGCGGGCCAGGAGCGGAGGCAGGAGGTAAATTCCCGGCACCGTGCTCGCCGCCAGCCAGACTGTCCCAGCCGGCTGCCGGGCCCCCGGCGCCAGCTCGGCCAGCGCTTCTTCATGGAGGTTAAGCATCTTCTGAGCGTAATCCATGAACAGGATGCCTTCTGCAGTTAACGACAGCTCGCGGGGATGCGAGCGATCAAAGAGGACCGCACCCAGCTCTTCTTCCAGCGCCTTGATCCGCGCACTCACACTGGGCTGGCTGATATACATCTGCTCAGCAGCCCGGGAGAAGCTTTTCAGCCTGGCTGCAGTGAGAAATATTTTTAACTGCTGGAAGTCCATCTTGAGCCGCCTTTTTTCCTTATATTATAACTTTTTCCTCCAGGAAAGGTCTACCTGCCAGCCGCATAGGCCGCGTTTCCCAAAGGGTTTAAATTGATCATTAAAGCCGTTATTAAAAATAGTAATCTCCGCCGGTTTGTTCATTATTAATCGCTATTTGTTAGCAGATTGCCCGGAGTTTACAATGAATGTAAATGTATTTGGGAGGAATTAATAAAATGCGTGAGAAACTGCCCCTCATTGCCGCCGGGTTCGTCACCGGTTTTGCTGCCGTAGTCCTGGTTTTGCTGGGGAACCCTTCGAACATGGGCTTCTGCATCGCCTGCTTCCTGCGCGATATCGCCGGCGGGCTGGGCCTGCACCGCGCCGCCGCGGTCCAGTACTTGCGCCCTGAGGTCATCGGCCTTATCCTCGGTGCCTTCATAATCTCGCTGTTCGCCAAAGAATTCAAGGCCACAGGCGGGGCCAGCCCGCTGCTGCGCTTTCTCCTGGGCATGCTCATGATGAGCGGCGCACTCGTCTTTCTCGGCTGCCCGCTGCGCATGATCCTGCGCCTGGCCGGCGGGGACTGGAACGCCCTGGCCGCCTTGCCGGGATACGTGGCCGGTGTCTGGATGGGAGTTCTCTTCCTTAAAAAAGGGTACACCCTCGGGCGAAGCCAGGAACAACCCGCTGTAAACGGCTACGTGGCCCCCTTCATGGCCCTGGCTCTCCTGGTCCTTGTAATCGCCGCACCCGCTTTTATCCTCTTTAGCACGGAAGGTCCGGGTTCAATGCATGCTCCTCTGGCAGCTTCCCTGGCAGCAGGGCTGCTCGTAGGCATGCTGGCCCAGCGTTCCCGCCTCTGCACCATGGGCGCCATTCGCGACCTCATCCTCTTTAAGGAAGGCCATCTCTTTACCGGCGTCGCCTCCATCTTCATCGCTGCCTTCATTGGCAACCTGCTCGCCGGCAAATTCATGCCCGGATTCGCCGGCCAACCGGTTGCCCACACCGATGCTCTCTGGAACTTCCTGGGGATGGCCGTGGTAGGATGGGCCGCCGTCCTTGCCGGGGGCTGCCCGCTGCGGCAGCTTATTCTTGCCGGTGAAGGCCATGGAGATGCCCTGCTTACCGTCCTGGGAATGCTCACGGGGGCGGCGATGATGCATAATTTCGGCCTGGCCGCAAGCGCCGATGGTGTCCCTGCTGCCGGCAAATGGTCGCTGCTCATCGCCGCTGTGCTCTTGATCATTATTGGGGTGGGAAATATCTACCGGGCCGCCGCCGGGCGGAGTGAAAAAGCAGCCGGCGCCTGACGCCTGGCACCTTGCTTATAAATCAGTTAGAATGGTGCTAAAAAATAATTGAAGGTGTTTTTGTGGCCAGTTACTGCTACCTCACCTTCCCGACAACCTATTTTGCTCTCCGCGCCGAGGCGGTGCTGCGGGAGACAGATCTTGTCTTCAAGCTGGTGCCCGTGCCCCGCAGGATCAGCTCCAGCTGCGGCACCGCCCTGCGCTGCTCCTGTGCCGACCTGGAGGCGATTAAGAGCGCTCTTCAGAAAGCGGCCGTGGAGATAGAGGGCTGCTTTGAGCTTGCCGAGAAGGAGCGGCCCAACCGGCCGGCTACTTGAAGAAAGAAGATGAAATTATGAAAGAAATCAACCGCAATCTCTATTTTGACAACGCGGCGACCAGCTGGCCGAAACCGGAGCCTGTCTACGGCGCCGCTGAAATCTTCATGCGCCAGATGGGCGGAAACCCGGGGCGGACCGGCTCAACCCGGACCCTCGAAGCCGAGCGGCTGGTCTACCGGGCCCGTGCCGCCCTGGCCCGCCTTTTTGGCGCCCCCGATCCCGCCCGGGTCGTCTTTGCCCTCAATGCCACCGATGCCCTGAACATGGCCATAAAAGGGATCATCGAGCCGGGGGATCACGTCCTCTTCACGGCCATGGAGCATAACTCGGTCCTGCGCCCACTGGGCGGGCTAAAAAGGGCCGGGCTCATCAGCGCCACCATGATCCCCTGCTCCGGGGAGGGAGTCCCCGACCTTGACTTCCTGGAGAAGTCCTTCCAGCCGCGCACCCGCCTGCTTGTCATCAATCATGCCTCCAATGTCTGCGGCACCATCGCCCCCATAGACGAAATGATCGCCGTCGCCCACCGCCACGGCGCTTATGTCCTTGTGGATGCGGCGCAGAGCGCCGGGGTAATCCCCATCGACGTTCAGGCATCGCAGATTGATCTGCTGGCCTTTACCGGCCACAAGGGGCTGCTGGGGCCAGCCGGGACAGGGGGGCTCTATGTCCGCCCCGGATTGGATCTGAAACCGTGGCGGGAAGGCGGCACCGGCAGCTTCTCGGAATTGGATCTTCAGCCGGAGTCCATGCCCGAGCGCCTGGAAGCGGGAACCTTGAACGGCCCCGGCCTGGCCGGATTGCTTGAAGGAGTCAAGTTTATCGAGGAGGTGGGCCTGCAGCAACTCCGGAAGCATGAGATGGAGCTTTACGCATACATGCGGAAGAAGCTCTCCTCCATCCCCGGAATAAAGCTATACGGCCCGGAGGCTCCCTCGCGCTGCACCGCCGTTCTCTCCATGGTTATGGAAGGGATTGACTGCGGGGAGCTGGGCTACATCCTGGAAAGCGCCTACGGGATCCTCTGCCGCACCGGATTGCACTGCGCCCCCCTGGCCCACCGGGCCCTGGGAACCTTCCCCGAGGGCACGGTTCGCTTAAGTCCCGGCTACTTTACCCGGAAGGAAGACATCGATTACCTTTCCGGCGCGCTGGAAGAGATCGCCGCACTGAAAAGTTGAACAAAAGCGTGCCCGGAGCACGGATTTAAGGCAAAGGAGAGATAAAGGTGAAAATAATTGACAACCGCGGACTAAACTGTCCCGAACCGGTTCTGCGGACAAAGAAAGCGTTCTCTGAGAATCCGGATGGGGTGATTTCCATTGTCGATAACGAAGCCGCCCGGGAAAACGTCATCCGCATGGCTAAAAAAGAGGGCTTTTCTACCCGCTGGGAGGAGAAAGGGGGAGCCTACCATATTTATATTACCCGCGGGAAGGAGGATCCGCCAGAGAAAACGGCGGCGGAGGCACCTGCCTCCTGCTGCAGCCCCTCCGAAGAGGGCCCCGTTATCCTCATCGGCACCGATCAGCTGGGTCATGGCAGCGAGGAGCTGGGCCGCCTGCTCATGCGCAACTTTCTCTACACCCTGACCACCCGCTCAAGCTTTCCCAAAACCGTCATTTTTATTAACAGCGGAGTTAAACTGTGCGCAAAAGGTTCACCGGTACTCGAGGAGCTGCGGAAACTGCAAGATAACGGGGTGGAGATACTCGCCTGCGGCACCTGTCTCGACTACTACCACTTGAAAGAGGAGCTGGCAGCCGGAACGGTCTCCAACATGTACGAAATCGCCGACCGGCTTATGGCGGCGGCAGGGCTCCTCTCACTGTAGCGCTTCCGCCGGGCGTCCTGGCAGGCGCCGCCGGCAAAGGACGGCTATCTAAGCGTGAACAGGGGTTCAAGCTTGCCCGTTGCCGTGAGATAGACCGCCAGAAACATGTTTATTCCCGCCAGCCCCAGCCCCAGTACGTTCAAGAAAAGTCCTGCCCTGGCCAGGTCGCGGCGTGAAGAAGACCAACCGAAAATGCCTATAGTTAAGCCGGCAATGCCCAAAGGTAGGGCCAGCATGGGCAAAACCCATGCCCCCAGCATGATAATCCCGCAAAGCACGGAGCTGCGGGCTGTCTTCTGCATGCCGGGAACGGCTGTGCTCCTGCCCTGTTCATCGTGCATGGAACCACCTCGCTTAAGCGCAATTTTACCATAACTGCCTGCGCCGGACAACGCAGGATTGAAACAGGCGCAGGAATTTGGCGCTTTCAGGCGAAAGAAGTGTAGCATATTACTTAGTTAAAAAGGAGCATATACATGGCCAACAACAAGCTAATTTACCTGCTAATGGTCCTGGTATCATTCTTTTGGGGCGGCACCTTCAATGCGGCGGGCTTCGCCCTGGCCGACTTCCACCCGCTGACCATAGCCTTTCTACGCTTCGCCGTTGCCACCGCCATTCTATTTTTGCTCTACTACCGCGAGTTAATCAGCACACCGCTCACATTAAAGGATTGGCTAAGCTTCTTCCTGCTCGGCCTTACCGGGATTTTCGGCTACAACGCTTTTTTCTTGTACGCCATGCAATATACTTCACCGGTAAACGCTTCCCTAATCGTGGCGGCCAACCCCATTGTTACCGCGCTGATGGCCACGCTTCTATTGAAGGAGAAGCTAACCTCCCGCCTCGCCTGGGGAGCCTTCCTTTCCATGTTCGGTGTCGTGCTGGTGATCAGCAAGGGCTCCTGGCAGGTAATCAGCTCCCTTGAATTTAACTTTGGCGATATCCTCACCCTGGGCTCTGTCATCAGCTGGTCCCTTTACGCAATCATCGGCAAAACCGTGAGCGACATTTTTTCTCCGGTAGTGATCACGTTTTATGGCTTCCTCACCGGCACCTTGATCCTGCTCCCCTTCGGCATCTTCTCCAAGCCGGGGCTGGAGGCCATTCCCAGTGCCGGCTGGACGGCCATTGCCGCCGTTCTCTACCTGGCTTTAATCGGTTCCCTGCTGGCTTTCATCTGGTGGAACAAGGGTGTGGCCGTCCTTGGAGCAAGCCGCTCCTCCATTTTCATTAATTTAATTCCCGTAGCCACAATCATTATTTCTCTATTCATGCACGAACCCATTACCCCGGTGCAGGTAGCCGGCTGCGTCCTGGTCATCGGCGCGGTCATGCTAACCACTGATCGCCAGCCCGCCCCGGCAGTGGAGCAGGAACCGGTTGGGAGAAGTGAGAACTGAGGGGCAAAGCCCGGCGCATACAAATATAAAGCGGGGGCTTCGCTCCTGATTAGGGAGCGAAGCCCCCGCACGAGCTAGGGTATAACCCTGCTCATAAGCTTTGTTTCATCTACCAGTTCTCAGCCCTGAGCTCGTAATATGCCTGCGGGTGCTTGCAGGCCGGGCATAGCTCGGGAGCCTTCTTGCCAATGTGGATGTAACCGCAGTTGCGGCATTTCCAGGCCACTTCTTCATCCCTCTCGAAGACCTTGCCCTCCTGGATGTTTTTCAGCAGGGCCCGGTAACGCTTTTCATGCTGCTCCTCCACCCTGGCAATGGCCTCCAGGGTATCGGCTATTTCGTCAAAGCCCTCTTCGCGCGCATCGGCGGCAAAGCGCTTGTACATGTCGGTCCATTCATAATTTTCAGCATCGGCAGCCGCAGCCAGGTTCTCCGCCGTATTTCCAATGGTGCCAAGAAACTTGGCCAGCATCTTGGCGTGCTCCCTTTCATTCTCCGCCGTTTCCAGGAATATGTCGGCAATCTGCTCGTATCCTTCTTTTTTGGCCTGGCTGGCATAATATGTATAATTGTTCCGCGCCATGGATTCCCCGGCAAAGGCCTCTTGCAGGTTCTTTTCCGTCTTGGTTCCTTTTAAGCTTTTCATGCCATAATCTCCTTTCCTTAATAGATTATATCAAGCAGCCTTGTTGTTAACATTATAGCAGATCGCGTTATATAATGCCATATTGGACCATTGGTTTGATGCCTTGATGCCCTCCCCATCCTCATGCAATTTGCGAGAGATTCCGGAAAAGGCGGCACATACCTCATTCTGCGTAACAGCCAGAGCTGGCAGCCGAATTACATTGATCAATTTCACCGCGGCATTATCCCCGAAGAAAAGCGAAAGCCCGGCTTTCGGGCCGGGCTTTTAAAGTAGTTCTCCGGCGGGGACCTACTCTCCCGGGGGCTCTCGCCCCAAGTACCATCGGCGCTGGAGGGCTTAACGGCCGTGTTCGGGA